>OHAX01000642.1_pt1 | contig 19770 bp, 23 predicted proteins | sample 1577261 | NCBI WGS metagenome assembly OHAX01 (sample SAMEA3541483, study PRJEB24748) | human gut metagenome | biome: human gut; feature: human-associated habitat; material: faeces | place: China | collected 2012 | reverse complement strand
CTTCTTGTTCGCTGATTTCTTTACCGTTTACAAAATACCGTTTCATAATCTTTATTTTTTAATGTTATTACTTTATTTCCTTTTTGATGTTACAAAGATAGTGTAATACTTTATATTGTACAAACTAAAACAAAAGGATTACTTTAGTTTTAACTATAATTAATAGTGTAATACTTTATATTATTGTGCTAAAACAAAAATATTACCTTATCTTTGTGCTGTGATAAAATAAAGTATTATATTATGGATAATAGAATTAAAGAAATCCTATCGGAAAAAGGTATGACAGCTAAAGAGCTAGCTGTTATTGTAGGTGTATCAAGCGTGAGCTTATATAATATTATTAATGGAAAACAGGAAGCTTCAGCAAATACTCTAAATACTATTGCTCAAAGCTTAGAAGTGCCATTTTGGCAACTTTTTGTATCACCGGAAGAAGTACAGCCAAAGAAAGACGGTCTTTCTCTCACTTGTCCTCACTGCGGAAAGGACATAAATATCAAAGTCGAATAATCTATTTTTTTAGAACTTCCCCTATATCATATTTATGTGTTTATAGGGGATTTTTATATGTTGAAGTCAGAAAACATCTACAAGGCTTGTTTTTTTGTTCCATTTTTTATATGTTTGTGAATTGTATAATAAAAAATGTATAACTATGGAGATGATTTTTATTTTTAGATTACTTTTATCAATTGCAGCTACTATCTTCACCATATTATCTGTTGTTTTATTTTTCAAAATATGGGGGATGACAAATAATGTAAAACAGATAAAAAATATTTTAGATCTTATGATGAGGAATCAATTTAAGGATAAGACAAATAATTAATCACAAAGGAGAGTTCTATAAGGCTACCACAATAGCCGAATTAGAAAAAATTGTAGCTGAAATCAAAGAAAAGTAAGGAAATATTTGCTTATTTGTGTGTTTGTATGTTAATTTGCCTCCGTACAACCATAATACACACAAAATATGAATAGAATTGCATTTAGTTTTATATTATTTTTATTTCCTGTATTTTCATTTTCTCAAACTAAGAAAAACGGAGACTACCCTTTTATTTATCAAGTTGGATATTCTTATTCGCAAGGTTCGGCATTCAATATGTCTATGGCTATGAAGAAAACATGGGGAATATTTGTCAACTATGGAGGATTTGGACCTCAACGCAATTTTGAAACAGATATTGATTATAATTACAATACAGAAGTTATATCTGATGAAAAAGATAAAAATAATAAATGGAGTATCGTAGTTGGTCCTACATTTAGAATTGTAAAAAATATACCATTATATATACAGCAGGGATTGGGTACGGATCAGACCAAGAGATATGGCAACGATATGAAAGGTATAATTTTGAGTATTTATCAGATGAGTATAATCTTATAAGTTATGAAAAATCAAAAAAATCTGGAATAAATTACCAAATAGGGCTGGAGTATGATTTTATTATGAAAAGCTGGATGATAGGCTTAGAATCTTATTATAATAAATACATGGGAGTAGGATTTGGAATTTCATTAGGTATGAACCTTAGTGGAATGATGAATTATTAATTTAAAATACACACAATCATGAGGAAAACTTTATTTTTATTAGTTGGATGTTTATTGTCAGTTTCATTACAAGCTCAAGTAATGAGGGCGGAAGAACTTGAAAAGTATGCGAAAGAGAGGTATGGAGAAAATTGGACGGAAGCCGCTGAAAACTTATCTAAAGAGCTGTCACTGGATAAAAACAAGTCGCTTACTTATCAACAAGTTATAGAATGCGGAGATCAAACAAAAGAACAATTATATATTATATTAAATCATTGGGTTACGGCCTCTTTTAATGACGCTAATTCGGTAATAAAGCTAAATGATAAAGAATTAGGTTCTATTATAGCCGAAGGATATGTTGATAACATTGCAGAGCATTTAGGCGGAGTTAGTCGATATAAAGTCAGCATGACTCCCATTATTAAAATAGATATTAGAGATAAAAAAATACGTGTAACGTATACTCTCCAATATTATAATGTTGAGAAAATAATAGGCGGAGGAAGTATCTATCTTGCTTTATCTAATGGAAGTACAAAACCGCAAATAAATATTGAAAAATGGGGTATTGACACTTGTTATCCTTTTAGTGAAAAGGATCAGCATAAAGCAAAGAAGACATCTTCCAAGGCTCTTGTAATGGCTCATGCATATTCTAATGTGATAATGGATAAAATAGAAGAAGCTGTAAAACATGGACTGATAGGTAACGAAAATGATGATTGGTAATCTTCCTATCCTCTCCTAACTCCTTCCCGCCCATCCAAAGATGGGCGTTTTTGTTTCTGATATTTTCTTAAATAAATTCGCTAAATGTGCGAATCTGAAAATAAAATGCTATCTTTGTAGCATCAATAAACAGGTATGAATGTAGAATTTGAAAAAGATTATTTAGCAGACCTATACGAAAAAGGTAAAACGACCGATAAAAAACATCGGTTTCAACCTAATATAGTAAAGGGGTATTTAAAGTGCGTGAAGGTCTTGATGAGTATCTCCAGAATGGAGGATTTATTTACTTTCCAATCTTTAAATTATGAGAAATTGAAAGGTGATAAAAAGGGGATTTCTTCTTTGCGTATAAACGACCAATATCGTTTGGAATTTAGGGAAATACCTAGTCAAAGCGATCAATCAATAATAGAAATTTGTTCAATAGTGGATATAACGAATCATTATAAATAAGGATATGGGAAAATTAGCAAACAATTTACAATCGTTCATTCCGTACCATCCCGGAGAGTTGGTAAAAGATGAGCTGGAATACCGATCTATAAAGCAGAAAGATTTTGCCGAGAAGTTCAGTATTTCGTATAGTGTACTGAATGAGGTTCTAAATGGGAAAAGATCCATAACTTCAGAATTTGCATTAGTCCTAGAGGCTGCTTTGGGGATTAAGGCGGATGTTTTGGTTAGAATGCAGACAGATTATAATTTGGATATAGCTAGAAGTAGCGATAAAATGAAGGAAAGGCTTAATAATATAAGAAAAATTGCGGCAGCATTATAATATTAGTACAGTTCAATTTTGATTAAGCATTATCAAGATCTTTTGTTTGACGACATTCTGTACTGAATACCTCGAAAGAGGTGCTTTGGAAAGCCCGATTATATTCGGGCTTTTTTGTTTTAATATAGCTGTTATTAGTGTTCTTCTTCTATCTGATAGCCAGCTAGAAGTTAGTGCTATTGGTGAGAGAAAAGATGATGCTGAAACTGTTAATAATTAACATTGTGAGGTTAGTGATGGTTAAATAACCATTGAAAATGCTCAATTTAGTGATCGTTTGTTGGGTGTTTGATGTTGTTGTTGTATATTTGTGCAGTCAGGAAATACGAATAATCACCTAAAGCACATAAAATTCAATAAATATAGGATATAATTCTATATTTGACAAGTAAAACCAAAAACAAAAAGTTTAGTATGGCACGCCCTATTCAAAACACTCCTACAATTAAAGGAGAAGATGCCAAAAGATTCAGAAAAAGTCTTTTGGAATCTCTGACAAAGAAACTTACGCCTGAAGAAAAGGATGCTAAGAAAAAAGAGATTAAAGAGATGGAAGAAAATTACAATTTATTGGTATCAATTTCAGGTGGAACATTCTATTGATTTTTGGGATTTACTGAAAAATGGAAAAGTTACAGTAACCCAATTAAGCAAAGACTATAATTTTAAATCGTTCGATTGCGGGAATACCGATTTGAACGATTTTTTATTTAACGATTTAAAGATATATCTAAAACATCTCCGTTATACTACGACTTTATTAGAAACGAATACTAAGATTATTGCTTATTACAGTTTAGCAAATGACTTATTAAGTGTTTCTGATCGTCAAGATTTTGCAGATGAGATGCAAGATTGCAAAAATAAGATAGACTTTGATTTTTGGGAAAGATTTTTAAATCAGAAGATGTACCCTGCTGCCAAAATCGGAAGACTTGCTGTAGATAAAGATTTTCAAGATCAGGGTATTGGCACATTTCTTATAAAATCACTAGTTCAAAGTTTTATAAGAAAGAACAAGACTGGTTGCCAATTTATCACGGTTGACGCTATTAATGACAATAGTCAAAGAGCTATTAGATTTTACGAAAATAATGGGTTCAAATATCTAACAGTGGGAGATGTGAATAAAGAATCTAGGCAAATGTACAAATCATTATTAGAATATATAGAAGCGGAGTAACCTCCGCTTTTCTTTTGTCGTTTTATCTTATCTTTATTGATTCTAAATAGCTTGTAAAATTCGCCAATTATTTTTATATTTGTGCGGAAACTGTGTCAAGTGGCATGGTACTTAATTCGCACGTTATATGGCTAATGAATTAAAAATTACCGATGTAGTCGATCAGAAGGCTATCACCCAGTTACAAAATCTTAAAAAAGAGATTGACGAATCCTACAATTCCTACAAAAGTTTCATTGAATTATTAGCTAAAGGTATGCAGGATAAACCTGCTTCATTTCAGGATTTATCCAATAAGTCAGCTAATTATAACAAAGTATTGAATGAGCTTATTACTACCCAAAATAAACTGGCTGATTTACAGAAAGAACATGAAACTCTTCTTAAAAGATTAGGAGAACAAAGTGCACAGAATGTTTCCATTATACTTCAAGAAGCTAAAGCTAATCAACTAAATGCTGATGCAGAATTGAAAGCTCAAAAAGCAGAAACGGAAAGGTTAAAACAGCAAAAGCTGATTAATCAAGAACGGAAGAAAACCAAATATACTATTGAAGAAGCAAATGAAGCTCTTAATCAAGAGATAAAAACCATGAGGCAAGCGGAAGAACAAAATAAGATTCTTCGTAATGCTAGAAAAGATCTTGATTTAACTACTAAAGAAGGACAGGGTACAGTCAATAAATTTAATTCAATAATTGACCGAAATACAGCTTTTTTGAAAAAGAACTCGGATGAATTAGTTCAAGCAAAAATGAATGTCGGGCGTTATAAGCAAGATATTCAATCTGCCGCATCAGAAATATTGAAAGGAAATATTTCCCTTAAAAATATGGGAAATCTTGCCAAAAGCACTGGAGGATTACTTAAATCCAGTATGGGAGTTGGCTTGACAGAGGTTAGGATTAGAGTTGGTTCTATGATTAAAGGGATGGTAGGAGCGCAAGCTGTAATATCCGGATTCCAAAAATTGATAGGACTATTTAAATCTGGAGTTCAATCCATTGTTGATTTTGAAGCGGCAAACAGCAAATTAGCTGCTATATTAGGCACGACTTCAAACAACATTAAAGATATGACCGCTGATGCTCGGAGATTAGGAGCTGCCACAAAGTATACCGCAGCAGAAGCAACTAACCTTCAAATTGAATTAGCTAAATTGGGATTTTCAAGAAAAGAAATTCTTCAATCAACAGAGGGAATTTTGAAATTTGCGCAAGCTACCGGAGCCGATTTGCCAGAAGCGGCTGCATTAGCAGGAGCGGCATTGAGAATGTTTGACGCAGAAACTAGAGAAACAGAACGCTATGTCTCTGCGATGGCTGTTGCGACAACGAAAAGTGCATTATCTTTCTCTTATTTACAAACGGCAATGCCTATTGTTGGCCCGGTTGCCAAAGCTTTTAATTTTCAGATAGAAGATACTTTGGCTTTACTTGGGAAACTTGCAGATGCGGGGTTTGATGCCTCTTCAGCAGCTACTGCAACTAGAAATATTTTATTGAACCTGGCAGATGGAAGTGGTAAATTGGCAAAAGCTTTAGGAGGTCCGGTAAATACATTGCCGGAATTGGTTGCCGGTTTGAAAAAATTGAAAGAGCAAGGTGTTGACTTGAACACCACTTTAGAGTTGACTGATAAACGTAGCGTTGCAGCTTTCAACTCCTTTTTGACCGCTGCCGATAAAATAGTCCCATTGAGGGAACAGATAACGGGTGTTACAAGTGAGTTGAATGACATGGCTAATACAATGGGAGATAATGTTCAGGGAGCTATTGCAGGGTTATCATCTGCTTGGGAATCATTGGCATTATCTTTTTCAAATTCAAAAGGGTGGATGAAAGATGTTGTAGACTGGCTTGCGAATCGTATTAGAAGTATAGCAAATTCTATACAAGATGTTGATGATAGAATATCCGATATAAGTAATACTTCTTCAAGGCAGGGTGAAGAGACTTATAACACCCAACTTATTGAGTTAAGAACTTCCTACAATAATAGAGTGAAGAAGTTGATGGAAGAAGGAGAAACCCAAGAAGAAGCATCATTAAAGGCAATGCGTGAAATTTCTTATCAAAAAGTAAGTGTTACACAGACAGAATTAGACAAATTAGAGGATTTAAAAAACAAAATAAAAAAAGCAAGTGAAGAATATGACAAAATCACTGGATTTTCATGGAAAAAGCTTTTAGGAGTTGGGGATAATGGGCTTAGAAATACGAAAGAAGCTGATGAAGTAATGAATAAAATGATTGAATTTCAAAATCAATATCAAATTCTTCAATATACTATTTCAAAAAAGGAAGCTCGTAGTTCTGCCGTAGATGATTTTTTAAAAGAAGCAAATGCATCTATAAAAAAGGCTACTAATGATGCGAAAGAATTGACCGATAAAGAACTAAAAGAACTCGAAAAACAAAGAAAAGAACGTCTCCGCATCCAACAAGAATACCAGCAATCCGAACTTGATTTAATGGATGAAGGATTAGGCAAAGAACTTGCAAAGATTCGCCTGAATTATACTAAGCGCATTGCGGCCGTTAAGGGGAATACCCAAGAAGAGATTAAAACGAGGGAAAATCTGGCTGTAGCCATGGAAGATGAATTATCTGAAAAGATCTATACGTATAATCAAAATAAAGAGAAAGTCAATTTACAGAATCGTTTGGAGGCTCTTTCCACTAATTCGAAAGAAGAGTTAGATCAGAGATTGAGTATTCAGCTACAAATGAATGAGATATTAAGAGAAGCAGAGGTAAAAGCCGCAAAAAAATCCGGAGAAGATGTGGAAGCTGTCAACAAGAAATATGATAAAAAAGCCTCTGATATTGCGGTAAAAAATGCCTTTGAAAGAATCGGTCTAATTGAAAAGAATACCAAGAAAGAAACAAATATAGTCCAAAATTCTGTAGAGGATCAGCTTCGTGCTGTCGAATTGCAACATCGAAAGGGTGAAATCAATGAAAAGAAATACCGCCAAAAGACATACGAAATAACCAGAGATTCTATTCTGGCACAATTACAATTGCTTGAAGCCCAATTGAAGGCAGAGTTAGCTGTTCTTGATTCATCTGACTCCAAATCTGACGCTCTGAAAGATAAGATCGAAAAAGTAAAAGCAGAGATTGGAAAGCTGAATAATGATATTGAAGATCTGACCTACGGCAAAGAAAAATCAGATAGGCAGGATTGGGCGGACGGATTCATCGATGCCTTGTCTAATATGAGAGATAAAACAGAAGAATATTTGGGAGAAACTGCCAGCTTATTCAGCTCATTTTATAGTGTCATTGATATATTAACAAAACAATTTGCAGAAACTGGTGATTTTTCTCTTTCTAAATGGTGGGAGAAGTTAGATCCTACAGAGAAAGCTTCAATGATATTGCAGGCTTATGGTGAACTATTTAATGGAATAACCTCTATCGTTACATCTGCCTTTGATGCTCGTATTGAGCAAATAGAAGAAGAGAAGGAAAAGAACGAAGAAGCCGGAGAAGAAGAGAAAGAACGCATCGAAAGCCTTGTCGAAAGCGGGGTAATAACCAAGGAGGAAGGAGAAGCTAAAAAGAGAGCGGCCGACCAAGCAACAGCAGATAAAAACAAGGAACTGGAAAAGCAAAAAGCCGAATTGGAGCAAAGGCAGGCCAAGTGGCAAAAGGCTAACTCTATTGTTCAAACCACTATTGCCACCTCTCTAGCAATAATGCAAGCCTTTGCACAGGCTGGTCCTATTGCCGGTGCCGTTCTTGCTGCTGTTATAGCCGCTATGGGAGCCGCCCAAATTGCAATTATTGCCTCCCAGCCTATCCCCAAATACGCCAAGGGAACCGACAACCACCCCGGAGGATTGGCTATTGTCGGTGATGGAGGCAGACAAGAAGTGATTGAAACGAATAACGGGGCTTATATCACTCCATCTGTCCCCACATTGGTAGATATTCCAAAGAGAGCAAAAGTTATCCCTAATCTGGTGGATTATCGCAAGATGTCTTTGCACTCTGACGCTTTGATGCTGGATAAGCAAAGGAGAAGTAATGACGGTGATCCGGTGATTGTTAACGTTAATAACGATTATACAAGACTAGAACGGAAATTTGATGATTTGTACGGAGAAAGTCGAAAGACCAACCGAACATTGAGAAAAATATCAAGAGCGTCTGATATGCGTTCGATTTTAAGAAGACTGTAATAACCAAGAATAAGTGATATGGAAAAGATTACATTAAAGGTGGAATTAGAAAGAGATGATATATCTTGTATATTTAATCTTTCGGGAAATAAGCTGTCTGAAGCATTGTGGGATAAAATGAAAGGCAAGGATTGCGTCGTACATGATGAAGATCTGGGAGAAAAATCTGTAGCCTTAAAAATGCTGTTTAGTTCTATTGTTATAGAAAAATTATTAAAAAAAGAATGTCCAAATATAAAAACAAGCAGTTCAAATCTGGATTCTAGTAAAGGTGGTTTTGCTGAAAGAATAAAGGCTATGGAACAAGAAAGAGAAGGTATGAGAAAGAGGCTATGCCCACCCGATCTAACTAATGATGAACCAATTGTTTATTAACATAACATAATCAACGTGTGAAGGAGAACGTAAAAACTATGCTATACACCGACCTAGACAAAATCCCATTGGATACATTCATAGATGTATTTACCGGAGATAAAAGCAAGCTTATTATCGAAGGAGAACACTCCGAAGAAGAACTTTCTGAACAATCGGAAAAGCTCATCACCGAATACATGGAAATAATCGGAGGAGCCTCTTTTCTATCAGAAATGTCCCAAAGAAACAATATCATCAACCTTCACATAAAAATTGAGTGCATGAAGGGAGTTGAGATCATGATTAAAAACAAGGATTGGGCGGACGCAGCGCATATTCTTTCAGAGTTTGGATTCTCTTATTTCCCTTCCGAACACGATAAAATACGCAAGAAGGCGGCTTCCATCCTTTCTATGAGTAAATATATGCTTGAGCGGATAAATGCCAAGGAAAAGCCGGAAAGTGCCTCAAAAATGGATAAAAACTACTTTGTCCGTGAACGTGTAGCCGTTATGTCTCATTACGGGATGCAGATCCGGAAGAATGAGATCAGCGCAAAGGAATACGCCTTCATGGTAAAGCGTATGTGTGAAGATGTAAAGTCTATGAGTAAATCAATAAAACGTAAATAGTTATGGATGAGGAAATATTTCAGAAAGCTATCGAACTGAAAAATAGTATCTCTTATGTACAGGGGATAATTCGAGAAATGACCAAAAATAATGCCAAAATTGTGATATATAATGGAATTGATAATCATATCCATGTAGATTCTGCATTAACGCCAATATTAAAAAATGCCATGGAAAAAGAATTGGCAAGATTAGATATTGAGTTTAAAAAACTTTAATAATAAACAGATATGTATTTCAGATGCCAGATATTGATAAACGGAATATCCTACGAAGCAACCGACGATCTCAAAAATTGGGATGATTTTGAATTGGCTTACAAAAGGAGTAGCTACGATGGGGTTATCCGGTCTTTTAGTACACAATTTGAGTTTATCAATCGTTCCTATGACCTTTTGAAGGAGGAGTTTTATAAAAACTACCTTTCCTCTAAAGCCGGTATTGTTTTTTATAAAAGAAACAATAGTTGGAACTGGGACGAAGTTTTCAGGTGTGCACTGGATTTCTCTACTTATTCGGAAGATGGTTCTGTAGTTTCTATTAATGCTATTGATAATACTCTAGCCGCTATTATTAAGGCGAAGAAGAGCATTCAATATGAATATCTGGTAGCTGATCTTCAGACTAGCAATCTAAAGTATGATGGTCTTAAATTTCAGTATGAAGGCAAATATACATTAGGAGGATTATCTTACGAATCGGATGGAGTAGCATACATAAATATTCAAAAGATTTTTGCTTCCACAAGCAATCCTTACCATTACTCAATACCTTTATACAAACTAGAAAATAGTGAACTCCCAAAATTGGATTCTCCATTACGTTTTGACGACGTATCTTTCACAGAACTATCAAATTTAAATGAATGTTCTCCATTTATAGAAGCCCTATCTGACATTTACGTTGATATTAATTTTAGGACTGATTACTACGTAACAACATACGCTGGAGGAATTGAAAAAATATTTCTATTGATATTTAAAAAAGATTCTGCAGGGAGCGTTACAGAGATTAAATCTTATGAGAGTGATGGATTTTATAAATATATAAATGACGTCATATCCAATGTTTATTTAGCAAAGGGAGAATCTCTAATTTTTGCAATACGTATATATTTCAGCAGGGATGTTGGCAATAATATCGATATCGCTTTCCCTAATTTTTCATTCAGTATAAATTTTAAATCTAGGATAAACTCTATTGATGTTAACGTAATTTCTCCCAACACCATCCTTTCCAAGCTATTGGATAGCATGACAGAAAACACGATAGACCACGAAGGGGTTATTGATGTAACACTTCCATCATCTGGAGGAATTACTCCAATTGAGTTTAACCGACTATTAGAGAGGACATATATCATGGCTGCTGAAAGTGCCCGTGGACTTCCTAAAGCTAAAATATACACCTCTTACAAGAAGTTTTGCGAATGGATGGAGGCGGAATTTGGCTATGTGCCGGTTATAAATGAAAACACCGTAACCTTTATGCACCGTGACAAGCTGTTTAGTTCAACGGTAGTCAAGGACTTGGGAACAGAAATAAACGACTATGAATTTTCTGTGAACGATTCTTTAATCTATTCCTCTGTGAAAGTTGGGTATGACAAGCAAGATTACGATTCAATTAATGGGCGTGACGAGTTCCGCTTTACCAATGAATTTAGCACAGGCTTAAAACTAACCGACAATACTCTTTCTCTGATAAGCCCGTACCGTGCCGATGCTTACGGGATAGAGTTTCTGGTACAGAAGAGGGGAGAAGATACAACGGATAACGATAGTGACAATGATGTTTTCTTCGTAGAATGTGATGATTCCGTACCGGTAGACCAGCCTTTGCCCTTATACAGACCATATACTGAAGACCAGCTTTCCGGTCTGCTAAGTCCGGACACAATGTTTAACCTCAATTACTCCCCACGCTTCATGTTGGAAGCCAACAAGAAATATATTGGAGCATGTACTAACCTTCTTAAATTCGCGTCTTCCGATGGGAATAGTGATGTTTCTATAGCCGGAGTAAAGGAAACGGATGATTTCTCAATCCCTGAAAGATTATTTACGGTATCAGAGGTAGAAATAGAGACAAGTGATATTGGTGTTCCTAATGATTTGGTAGGTTTAATATCATTTGAGAACAAAGGTGAAACTATAACTGGGTATATTAAGCAATTAAAAATAAATATTGGCAAAGAACAGGCGACCAGCTATAGCCTAATTGTGAAAAATGTAGAGACATAAGGTAAAAGAAGGAGCTAAATGTGGCATTATCTTTTATCAATTAATTTTTTGTGATTATTATAATAATTACTATATTTGCGATGAAGTGTCATGCGGCACCTTACCCATTTAAGAACGAAAAGACTGTATGATTAAAATCGGTGACATATGTCCATTGTTCTTTGATCCTATAAAGAACAAATTTCAGCAAGATGTAGACTATATCCAGCGTTTCCACGCAAATGATAGCATCTTGATACAAATCTTTTCAAATGACCCTTCCCATACTGTAAGAGCTTACCTTCATGATTTAATATCTAAGGTACAGACTAATATTTATCTGCTGGAATATGAAATTAATGATAGTACAAAAATGTACTATTATAATATTACGGATCTGTCAGACTCCGTATATGAAATAGAAGTAGCAGACGCTTCCGGAGATTTTCGAGTTTTGAGTGAGCCGTTTGCGGTTTGCTCTGACAGCCTTTTACTCGAAGAAACATCACTTATTTCGTATTCTCATAAAGATAATAATTCTCCATTCGATAATATTTTTTGGGTTGATGATGAACAGCAGATATTCAATTTCAGGCTAGAAGCTGGATTTAAACCTGCAGGATATTCTCCAAAGGTTGAAAATGAACAATTCCGAAACCAAAAGCAGGAAATAATAGAACTATATTCTATTCCATACGATACGTTTTCTTTGACATGTGGGAACGCATCAGGAATCCCGTACTGGTTTGCGCAGTTTATCAATAAAATCCTATGTGTCTCTGATTTTAAGGTTAACGGAAGGGGATATGTGCGCTCCGGAAATTCCACTCCAGAAATATCTCCTATTTCAGAAGATGGTCAGATGTTTTCCATGTCAATCGCATTAGAGCCAGTTATAAATGATATTTCCGGAATAGGCGGAATACCAGGGCGGGCTTCTGCTATAAATTTAGTTGGATTCAATGTAGACAATCCTAAAAATGGTGAGATGCTTCAATATGATGAAGCTAAAGTCGCTTTTATTAATACTAACAAGATTGAAGTATAATGAAGAAGAATATATCCAAAATATTATGGCATGGTAGTGATGTAGACGAGAAAGGTGCTCCTATTTATCCCCCTGCAGTTGTAGATAACCCAGCTTCAGAGGAAGATCATTCCCTTGAAGGATTAAACAGGGGAGAGGTATACATACATGACGAGGATTCTTCGCCAAGAATTGTTATTCAAACCAATAAAGGGAATGTAAAAGAAATAGGAGGTTCTTCTTCATTAAGCAAAGACCTCATAGTAACTTCTCCACAAGTGGGTTTTGTCAAGCCGGGGAAAACTCTTCATAAAGGCATGTCTTATGAAGAAATCTTTATTTCAATATTTAGTGGTATAAATAATGCTTCTTTGACAGGACGTATCTCTACTCCAAATGACGTTGAATTTGGGACAGCCAAAGGGGTAATTACTTATACTTCAAATAAAGGAAGTCAAGGGAAAATAACAAAGGCTTATTATGACGGAAACGAAGAAAACAAAATAGAATTCTCTCCTGAATCTAACGGAGTTCAGACAGCTACAAGAACATTAACCGGGCAGTATACTAAAAATGAGACATATACAGCGACGGTTGTATACGCAGCAAGTGAAGATGGGACTATACCTGGAATAACTTTAACGGATAGAATTAGCGTAAATGTTCATCGCAAGTGGTTTGCAGGAATATGTAATTCAATTCCTGCATCATCTGCCGAAGTGCGTTCCTTGCCATCTAACGAGCTTTATAATGGGAGCGGAACTTATAAATTCTCTGTTGAGAAATGGAAGATGGTTGCTGTATGTATTCCAGATGATGTGATAAAGGAATTGACATTAACCGCTTATCCCGGAAACTTCATAGAAGATACAGGTATTACTACCGGTCCAGTGGATATTTCCGTAGAAGGAGCCAATGGAAGCTCTGCTATTAATTATAAGATGTGGATCGTTCAAACACCGGGATTGAATGATGCTGATACGTTTACCTTTAAAACAGCATAAAGACTATGGTAAAAATAAACGGAAGTAGTTTTGCATTACAATATAAAAGAACAACAGGAAGACCTATTGATTCTACTGCAACTTTCAAAACTTTGGAGGATGCTACATCTTACGCCCGTAATACAGATGCTGAAGAATATTTTCCTTATCCAGGACAGATTATTTCCGTAGAAGTAGACGGAGGAATATATAAATTACTGATAGATACTGAAATTCCAGACACGGATGGAAGAAAGCATTATAAACTATCTCCTATAGATACAGGAGAAGAGTCTGACGGTAAATATATCAGTAAAATTGAAGACGATGAAGCTAAAGGAAATATAACTTTCCTTGCTGGTATTGACGTTAAAACAAAGGCTGTTATTCAAAAAATAATAGCTGAATATGCAACTTTCTCTAAAGAAATTTCATCTGAAGAATATGTTAAGAACTTACTTGGCTGGCTGATAACATCTTCCGGTGATATAGATGCGAAATCGTTGCGCCTACGTGATTTCCTTGAAGTACCGGAACTACGATATAACCGGGTATCAGTTATCACGGGTGAGGAATGGAACGCACCCGGAGGTGGTATAATCGAATCAGTGGACGAAGAGAACAGCATCGTTTACCTGAAGCTTGAACCGGGTGAGGTTGCAGCTATCGAAGTAGATGATATTTGCAAGGCTAACTTTAACAATGACACAGGCTTTCAGACAACCTATTTCCGGATCACCGAAAAGCTGGATACTGGTTCTTTTAAATATGTTCTCCGCAGCGGATATACTTACCACCCTCAAAAGGCTATGCACTTTGTTTGCTACGGTAACTTCACCAATGCAGAACGCCAGAAGTCCAGCTATTCCACGCAGAATTATATCCGTTTCCTTAAAGGTGTAAACAACTGGGAGATCACAAAGGATATGATTGCCATGCAGTTGGGGGATTTGTCCAACCTGAAACTGTTTGGAATGGATATGACCGGACATAGTGCATATCTTAACAGAATCTACATGACCGGTACGATCAAACAGATTTCTAACGATGGCGTGACGGAAGTACCGATTCCGGCTTTCAAAAGTGAATGGAAAGCGGGTACATATTGGTATTACGACGAAGTAACCCACAACGGAAGCACATGGATTTGCATTGAATCTACGACTACGCAGGAGCCGTCAGATTCTTCTACTGACTGGTTGAAGTATACTTCCAAAGGAGAGCAGGGAGCACAAGGTCCAGTCGGTCCTGAAGGCCCTCAAGGACCGCAGGGAGAGCGTGGCCCGCAGGGATTACAAGGTTTGCAAGGGCCAGCCGGACAGGATGGAATACCCGGCAAAGATGGAGAAAATGGACTAACATCATATTTTCATATAAAATATTCTCCCGTCCAGAATCCTACAGCTTCCCAAATGACAGAAACGCCAGATGTGTTCATCGGTACTTATGTAGACTTTACTAAGGAGGATAGTAATGATCCATCCAAGTATACATGGGCCAGGTTTGAAGGAATACAGGGTGCAACAGGTGAACAAGGGATTCCTGGTATTAATGGCGAAGATGGAAAGACTTCATACTTGCATATTAAGTATTCAAATGATGGCCAAACGTTTACAGATAATAATGGGGAAACTCCGGGGGAATGGATTGGGCAGTATACCGACTTTGAGAAAAATGACAGTAATGTATTCTCTGATTACAAATGGTCTAAGATAAAGGGTGAGCAAGGGGAACAAGGTCCTCAAGGAGCTACCGGACCACAGGGAGAACGGGGGCCTACCGGTTCACAGGGTATTCCGGGTACTTCTTCATATTTTCATGTCAAGTACTCGGCAAACTCTAACGGTAACCCGATGACAGATACTCCCAATACTTATATCGGTACCGCTGTTACTACAAGCCCTACGGCTCCGACTTCATATACATCATATACATGGTCCAGATTTAAAGGTGCACAAGGAGAAAGAGGCGAGCAGGGTATACCCGGTATAGATGGAGAGAACGGGCAAACCAGCTATCTCCATATTAAATATTCTGACGATGGTAGTAGCTTCACAGCTAACAACGGTGAGACTCCCGGAGCATGGATCGGTCAATATGTGGATTTTACAGAGGCAGACAGCACCGTATTTTCAAAATATAAGTGGAGTAAAATTAAAGGTGATAAAGGTGACAAGGGAGATACAGGGTTACCCGGTGCAATGCTCCGCCCTCGTGGAGTATGGAAAGCCAATACCGAATATTACCGCAATGAGACCTTCATAGATACAGTAATCTATAACGGTCAGAATAAGTTATGTAAGATCACTCACACTTCTACTTCCTCTTTTGACTCAACGAAGTGGGAAGAGTTCAGCGAGTTCGAGAACGTGGCAACAAACGTCCTTCTTGCTCAAAATGCGACGATTGATGTATTAGGAACTTCTGGGATATTCGTGGGGAACCTTGAGAAAACAGAAGGCTGGATGATAACCGAAGGGGCTTTTAAGCATAATGTTACAGGTGTCGAGCTAACATCTGACGGTAAAATATCTCTTCCAGAAACCGGTGGAATGACCGTAGGCGGAGAGACATTTATCGAGGCTGGCAAGATAAAGACTAAGTTTATTGATGTTGAAACTCTTGAAGTAACACATCTTAAAGGTGCAACAGGTTCTTTTAAAAAACTTGTAGGAGTTGAGATTGAAAACGGGAAAGAGACAGAAAAGTGTGCAATAGGCTTTGATGTAAGTCAGGAGAAAATGTACCTTGAGGGAGATATACAACATCAAGGTACTTATGAGGGAGAGGGCGGAACGAAGAGAAGTTATCGTTTTCTGACTGCTGATTTATGGTGCCGTGGCGAATTCGGGCATTACAAGATGACTAAAATAACAGTTTCTGCTAACTACAGTGCTAATTTTTATGTGCATGTATATGGATATGGTACTGATACTTCAGAGCATAAATATCCTGAATCAGGTCGACCAATTGACTGTGTTGTTATGGAAGGTAGCGGGAATAGCGTACTACGAATATGCGAATCCGCAATGTATAAAGAAATTACAGTTGTAAATAACTCAAGTTATCCCAAAAGGGTAATATACAACCATCCTAATTCTCAAACTTATAGTATTGAAGCTTGGGGATTTAAAACTTTTATCACAGCAGAAATTCAAACAAGTGTTGCTCCATATATTGTGAATAATTTATTTCTTCCAAAATAATTATGAAAATAGACTTTCGAAAAATAGAATTAACCGATCTCGAAGGGAACAAGAGTACCGTCGATGTATCTAAAGCATTCGGAAATGCGATTTATCAAAATACAGGTGATCTTGGAGAATTTAATCTTGCTCAAGATATATACCGGAAAGGAGAAGTTGATATATCCCCTGAACAAGCTAAATCTCTAAAAAAGTATGCGCAGTTATTTACTCGTGTCATTGACCGAATAGCTGTCAGCAATGCTCTATCACAAGAAGAATAAATAAGTTGAAAACAATGGTAGCAAAAGGAACGATCATAAAATTAGCAGTATCTATTGAACTACCTTCGGGCTTGACAATGGATGACATAGATTTCGAATGCAAGTTCTCTGTAACTCTCAATTCCCAGACGATCAAGAAGTCGGAAATGGTACGTAATGATAAGAACAGCTATACTTGTTTCCTTGATACCAACATCATAGGGAGGGGAGAAATTTGGATAGAAACCACGGCTTATCTTCCTGACACTGATTATGAAGGAGGAATAAGACCGGAGGTAGACAAGTCGGCAACCGGAATAAGAATTGTATAATATGGGATGCATACGGGTTAACATAGAAGCCTCGAAAGGAATAAAGGTGGGCACATCTCCTTTGTTTGGGATAAATGTCTCTGTAAATCCCAACCGTTCAATTAAAGTGTCGGTAGGGATTGTCTGTGACGTTGGTAAAGATGCTTATTTGAGAGTAGAGCCTGATTACATCTGGCTGATGCCCTCCAATAACTTTGAAGACAACGTAGATGTATTGTCAAATGTGGTATGGACCACAGCAACAAAAGAATAAAATTTTATTGTTTAATTATTTAATGATTTGAATTATGGCAAAGCCTAGTTGGTTAAATTTAAATCCTTCAACAGGAAGCGGAAATGGGACAATTGCAAACAGTGCAAGTGCTCATACAGGTCGTACAGCTAGAACCGGTACGGTAACAATAACAGGTGTCGGGGTATCTACTCCTGCAACTTATAAAGTAACTCAAACTCCTAAATCCGAGTTTGCATCTTTTGATAACGGAGCGGAAATGTCAGCACCCAAAGCTGCCGGAACCGTCACAGTTGAAGGTAAGTCCAATTCCCAAAAGCTGACCTTTGCATGGGCGGGTAGCGTATCAGATGTTGCCATCCCAGCGGAATATAGTGCGAATGGGACACAGACAGATAATGCGGCTAGCATCACAGGTGATCCAGGTGCTACAGCAGAGTTCCCATTCTCCATAGAGCTTGAGTTTCCTGCAAATGAAACCATTGAAGAAATTGTAAGAACATTAAAAGTGACCGCAAACGGTGGTCAGGCTGTACAGATTGCAATCAAACAGGCAGCAGGAGACGCAAAACTATCCGTTTCCCCAACAGAAATTACAATTCCTCAAAACGGTTCAGCTGTTTCCGTTACTGTTACGTCTAACACTTCTTGGACTGCCGCATAATGGATATACTTGTACCTTGGAAGGAAGGAGAAGGAAGCATTGTCATTACGCCCGGCTCTAATGGAGCCGCAAGCGTAATGAGCGATGTTGCCAATGAAGGATTGGACAGGCAACAAACTGTCGTGTTCTCGACTACTAAGGGCAATAATCCAGTTTCCGTTTCTACTACGGTATCTCAAGAAGGGAAAAGACAGGCATTTGCAGTGACCGAAGGACGGTTTATACTGTCTGACGGCAGTACGTTTAACGTTATAAAGAGTAAGTTCTATGAGTGATTATAACAGTCAATATTCGGGAGCTAGGATTGAAGAACTATTGGCAATGATACCCAACTTGGCTAAAGCAGACCTCTCCAACGCTATGACGGTTTCTTTGGGAGCAAACGGTTATGCCAAGTTCAATAATGGGCTTTTGATACAGTGGGGGACAAGAGTCGGAGCAACCTGGGGGGCAATTAATCTGTATTTTCCTACCAGTTTCTATAATACTGATTATAACATTTATTTCACTGGAGCAGTAAATAATACAGGTGAATCTTTTATATATGCTCCGGGGTATGACCTTAATGGTAAATATACATCATATTGTAGAGTTCTCACCCGTGGAATAAATTCAACTCCGGCTATTGTTTGGACTAGCTGGAATTTTACATGGTTTGCAATTGGTAGATGGAAATAAGGAGGTAATATTATGGGAAAAATATATTGGAAAAATGGTTTCTATGATAAACCACAAGAAGGAGCAGTAGAAATATCGGTGGAGTACTGGCAGGAATTGCTTGACGGTCAATCATCCGGAAAAGAAATCAAGGAGAACGAAAGCGGTTACCCGGTATTGGTTGAGCATGAGTACACCATTGATGAATTGAAAGAGATAAAGATCGCAGAGATCAACGCTTACGACAAGTCGGATGCTGTAAACTCCTTGACGCTGGACGGAAAACAAATATGGCTGGATAAAGACACCCGTGTAGGATTAGTCAACTCAATAAACATAGAAAAAGAAGCGGGCCGGGTATATACTACTTTGTGGTACAATGCGGAGAAGTATGTAATTCCCGTAAATGACGCTTTAAATATGCTTGACCAATTAGAATTATACGCTCTTGATTGCTACAATACTACACAGGCTCATATTGCAGCCGTGAAAAATTTGCTTAGCAAAGAAGAGGTTAATTACTATAATTATAAAACCGGTTATCCGGAGAAACTCAATTTTGTATTATAAACTATAAACAGATAAAGCTATGATTCTACTAGTATTAATGTCGTTCATCCTCATTGCCGGCTACGTCTTTGCAATGATTAAAAAGATGGAGGAAATTCCTTACTCTATCAGTGACACCTACTATGCCCTGACGCATAAGTTTTGGTTCGGTTTGTGCATGATCGGCTCCGGTGCATTGCTTCTTCCGGCAGCATTTGAAGCAAGCACGGAAAA
>OHAX01000638.1_pt1 | contig 19923 bp, 15 predicted proteins | sample 1577261 | NCBI WGS metagenome assembly OHAX01 (sample SAMEA3541483, study PRJEB24748) | human gut metagenome | biome: human gut; feature: human-associated habitat; material: faeces | place: China | collected 2012 | reverse complement strand
AGGTACAGGAAATACAGATGGAATGAGAGGCAGCACCGGTTGGTGTTGTTTTTTTGTGTTGTTACTGTTTCTACGAATCTTTTGCTTTAAAATGACGAAATTTGGCGATAAGAAGACGGTGACTGGGATGTATATTAATGCTATAATGAAGAAAAATAAGAAAAGGAGTAGAGAACTTATGAAGAATATGGGGAAAAAGATACGCTACATAGCATTTTTTATCGGAGTATGTGTCTTGCTTGCAGGATGTGGGAAGAAATTTGATGCCAGTGGTTATACCAAGGCAGTTTTGGATGTAAGTTATAAAAACGAAATTCAGAAGTATGTAGAATTAACAGGGGCGGATGAAAAGGAAGCGGATAAAATATTTGAAGATAATCTTCAAAACAACATGGATATAATGCTACAAGAATTTTCCGGCTATGAATTGCCGGATGAGTTGGAAGAAAAGTATCGAAAGTTGTTTAGCGATATGATGAAGCAAGTAAAATATACAGTTGCAGAGGCAAAAGAAGTAGAAAATAAAAATTTCACGGTAGATGTAAAAGTAGAGCCTATGTTAATCTTTAATGATACCTATCAGGAGCTTCAGAAACAGACAGAAGATTATGCTACTCAGGTTAGTAATGAAGTGATGAATGGAGCATCCTTACCGTCTGAGACAGATATGCAGACACATGTTTTTGAAATTTATCATGATATTTTGCGGAATTATCTGGATCAGGGGATGAAATACGGGGATCCGGAGACGATTACAGTACATGTAAACAAGGATGATAAAAATGTATATACGATTGCTGATGAAGACATTTCTAAAATAGATGGGAAAGTGATGGCAATGGATGTAATTGAACAATAAAAACAGAGTGCACCTGACTTTTTGGGTGCACTGTTTGTTTGTAAATGATGTTAGAAATAAAATATTTTGAATTGTAGAAAAAATTCAAAAATTTTCTTGACAAACAGAGGAATAACAGGTATACTTAACGAGTATTCAAGAGATACACCATATAGGGGATTGGTCAAATGGTATGATAGGGGTCTCCAAAACCTTTGGTGGGAGTTCGATTCTCTCATCCCCTGTTCTTAGGAAGTCGTGAAAAGTTCTAGAAATGGAAGATTTTACGGCTTTTATTTATTATCAAAAATATAGAGGTAATCAAAGTTCCTCTTGAACAGAACCAACGATAAAAAGTTTTGACTTTTTCTAAAACATGTGATAAAATTTATAAGGTTAAAATAAAGTGTGAATGATAAGTACATTTGCACTTTTTTTATGCCTTGAGAACAAAAGAGTGAAAGATACAAAAGAGAGGAGAAGAATTTTGCTTACGATTACAGATTATGTGAAAGCAAAGACTTTGGAAGAAGCTTACGAATTGAACCAGGCGAGAAACAGCCGTGTAATGGGCGGAATGATGTGGATGCGTCTTGGAAATGCGAGAGTAAAGACAGTAATCGATCTGTCAGAGCTTGGTCTTGATCAGATTGAAGAGACAGACCATGTATTTAAAATCGGGGCGATGTGTACTTTGAGACAGCTGGAGTTACATCAGGGATTACGTGAAATGTATGGCGACGGAATTGCAGAGTGTGTCCGCCACATTGTTGGAGTGCAGTTTCGAAATCAGGCGACAGTCGGCGGAAGTATATATGGAAGATTTGGATTTTCAGATGTACTGACGGCATTATTGGCTTTGGATACATTTGTGGAGTTATATAATGGAGGAATTATCCGACTTTCGGAATTTGTAAATCGTAAAAAAGATAAGGATCTTCTTCTCTCTATTATAATAAGAAAAAGCAAGCGTTCCTTCCGCTATGATTCAGTACGGCAAACCAAAACAGATTTTCCGGTGATTGCATGTTCTGTTGTCACTGGAATGGTCAACGGAGTAGAGTCCTGGTACTTTTCAGTGGGAGCAAGACCGATGAAAGCAGCACTGTTAGAAAAGCAGTGGGAGATTCCGGCAGATATTTCGGAAGAAGAAATCCGGGAATATGCAAAAATAGTAGCTTCAGAATTTGAGTATGGAACCAATATGAGAGGAAGTGCAAAGTATCGTCAGCATCTGGCAGAGGTACTGATCTTCAGAGAGATGCGTTCAATCATCACGGAGGGAAGAGCATGGAAGTAAGGTTTAAATTAAATGGAAAACAGGTATCGGCAGAAGTATCCGGAGATACCATACTTCTGGATGTATTGAGAAATTTAGGATGCTACAGTGTGAAATGTGGGTGCGAGACAACAAACTGCGGACTTTGTACAGTCTGGATCAATGGAAAATCCAGACTTTCCTGCTCGATTCTGGCAGCAGGGATCGAGGGGCAGGAAGTGACGACTCTGGAAGGGCTGAAAGAGGAAGCAGAAGAGTTCGGTGCATTTCTTGCACAGGAAGGTGCAGAACAGTGTGGATTCTGCTCTCCGGGATTTATTATGAATGTGCTGGCAATGGTGCGGGAGTTAGAAAATCCAACGATTGAAGAAATGAAAGAATATTTATCAGGAAATTTGTGCAGATGTACCGGATATATGGGACAGCTTCGGGCAATCCGGAAATATATGGCGGTGAAAAAGCAGAGTGAGAAAGAGAAGGAGGTGCAGGCATGGGGAACAGAGTGGTAAGTCAGGCCATTCCGAAAGTGGATTATAAGGCGCTGGTAACAGGAAAGGCAGTTTACACAGATGATCTGGCGGCAAAAGACAGTCTTGTTGTTAAAGTATTAAGGAGTCCTCATGCACATGCATTGATTCAGGATATCAATCTGACAAGGGCAGAACTGGTTCCGGATATTGAATGTATTCTGACATACAAAGATTGTCCGGACAAGCGGTTTACGATGGCGGGACAAACATATCCGGAGCCGAGTCCTTATGACAGACTGATCCTGGATCAGAGAGTCCGTTTTGTAGGAGATGCAGTTGCGATCGTTGCCGGACGGACAAAAGAAGCGGTAAATAAGGCGTTAAAATTGATCAAAGTAAAGTATGAGGTATTAGAGCCTGTACTTGATTTTCATAAAGCCAAAGACAATCCGATTCTGGTGCATCCGGAAGAAAACTGGAAGAGTCTGTGTCCGGTAGGGGCAGACAACAAGCGAAATCTCTGTGCACATGACAGCTGTGAAGAGGGAGATATAGAAGCGGTTCTGGCAAACTGTGAGTATATCATTGATCAGGTGTATCATACAAAGGCAAACCAGCAGGCAATGATGGAAACATTCAGAACATATACATATCTGGATACGTATGGAAGATTGAATGTCCTTTCGTCCACACAGGTTCCGTTCCATGTACGGCGGATTCTTGCAAATGCATTGGATATTCCAAAGTCGAAGATTCGTGTGATCAAGCCAAGGATCGGAGGCGGTTTCGGGGCAAAACAGTCTGTTGTCTCAGAAGTTTATCCGGCACTGGTAACATGGAAAACGGGAAAACCGGCAAAGATGATTTTTACAAGAGAAGAATCTATGATTGCATCCTCTCCGCGGCATGAGATGGAGGTTCATGTCCGTCTTGGAGCTGATAAAGACGGAATTATTCAGGGAATAGATGTCTATACGCTTTCCAATACAGGAGCGTTTGGGGAACACGGACCGACAACAGTTGGACTTTCCGGTCACAAATCGATTCCTCTGTACGGGAAGGCGAAAGCATTCCGTTTTGCTTATGACGTGGTATACACGAATGTAATGTCAGCCGGTGCTTATCGTGGATATGGTGCAACACAGGGCTTGTTTGCAGTAGAGTCTGCAGTCAATGAGCTGGCAGAAAAAATGAATATGGATCCGGTCACGCTGCGTGAGAAAAATATGGTTCGTCAGGGGCAGGTAATGCCTGCATATTACGGGGAGACGGCAAACAGCTGTGCCCTGGATAAGTGTATGGAAAAGGCAAAAGAAATGATGAAATGGGATGAAAAATTCCCGAGCCGTGATATGGGAAATGGAAAAGTCAGAGGTGTCGGTGTGGCAATGGCAATGCAGGGCTCAGGTATTTCCGCTGTAGATACAGCATCTGTTGGAATTAAAGTGAACGATGATGGATTCTACAGTCTCTTGATTGGTGCTTCAGATATGGGAACAGGGTGTGACACGATTTTGTCACAGATGGCAGCAGAATGTCTGGACTGTGAGATGGATGAGATTATTGTGCATGGAGTGGATACAGATTCTTCTCCTTATGATACAGGTTCCTATGCATCAAGTACTACATATGTGACAGGAATGGCAGTCGTACGTACCTGTGAAACACTAAAAGACAAACTTTGCGAAAAAGGTGCACAGTACCTGGGATGTGATGTGGACGATGTGGATTTTGACGGACAGTGTGTTGTGAATATCAAAACAGGTACATCCATTTCGAGAGCGGAAATCGGAAACCGTGTGATGTGCAACAATGAAGAGGCGCTCTATGCCAGTGAGGCATACAGCTCACCGATTTCACCGCCGCCGTTTATGGTTGGAATGGCGGAAGTGGAGATTGACAAAGAAACCGGAGAACTGGAATTGATTGATTATGTGGCAGTAGTAGATTGTGGAACGGTAGTGAATCCAAGTCTGGCGAGAGTACAGACAGAGGGAGGACTTGCGCAGGGAATCGGAATGGCCATGTATGAAGATGTCATCTATAATGCAAAAGGAAAAAATTACAGCAATTCCTTTATGCAGTATAAAATCCCAAGCCGTCTGGATGTGGGCAATATCCGGGTGGAATTTGAAAGCAGCTACGAGCCGACAGGCCCGTTTGGAGCGAAATCGATAGGCGAGATTGTGATCAATACGCCGTCCCCTGCGATTGCAAGTGCAGTCAGCCATGCGGTCGGAGTAAAAGTGAGAGAACTTCCGATCACCGCAGAAAAAGTATTCTGGGGGATGCAGGAAGAAGATTAAGAAAAATCTCCATATCCGATGAAAATTGGATGTGGAGATTTTTTTAGAAAGTGACTTTGTGAAAGAGTAACAAAAACGAGAAAAATAGAAAAAACAGCTGTACTGCTCTACAGAAGCATGTTATAATCATCTACATCAATAAGAACAAATCTGGTAAATTCTTATTCTTATTAATCTGCATACATTTCTTAATGTTGTAAAAATCTCAGTCAAATAAACAATGCATTGCTTATGAAAATATGTTTCCAAAAAACAATATAAAAATAAAAGAAGGAGTTTATTGTATGGGTATGACAAATGAACAATTGCTGCAGTCTATCACTACGGTTATTGTAGACCGTTTTGATATGCTGGATGGAAGAATCGAGAGGTTGGAACAGCGGGTAGATAAAATGGACACCGAGTTCCGACAGAAATTTGAACAAATAGATCAGAAGTTTGAACAAATAGATCAGAAGTTTGAACAGATAGGCCAGAAATTCGAACAGATAGACCGGAAGTTCGAGCAGATAGACCGGAAGTTCGAGCAGATAGATCAGAAGTTCGAACAGATAGACCGGAAGTTCGAACAGATAGACCAGAAGTTTGAACAGATAGACCGGAAGTTTGAGCAAATAGATCAGAAGTTTGATCAGATGGATCGAAAGTTGGAACAAATAGATCAGAAGTTCGAACAGATAGATCGAAGATTAGAGGATATGAACCAAAGACTAGAGGGTACGAATCGAAGATTAGATTGTGTGGAGCAAAAATTAAAGGATATGGAGCATACGATCATAGAAGTGGAAAGCAATGTCCTGTCAGAATTGGATACAGTGCAGGAACATGCGAACAATCGATCTGAGCGTATTGAAAACCGTTTGGTGTGTCTTGAACGCAATGGCAATAGTGCGCCAAATTGCGCACTTGCTTTGCGGACAGAAAAGTTGGAAGAGCGAGTAGAAGCTTTAGAACGAAAGGTATCATGAGGATAAGTTTATTTGCTGTCCTGTTTCTGATAAGCAATTCGGCTTGATCCATCTTCTGTCAGGATGGTTCCGCATTTTTTGAAATCCAGTTTAGCGAGAAGACTCTGCATGACGAGATTATCCTGATGGGTGTCAATTTTCAGATTGTGACATTGTGAGAATGCCCAGCTTAAACAAAAAGAAGCTGCACCTTTTACTGTACCGTCAGAAGCAATTCGGTGAACGACTCCGTAAGGTGCGTCATTTAACCAGTTCCCGTCGTAGATTGTGGTATAAGTGACATCATTTTCAAATGCATAGTAAAAAACAGCAATAACGCGATTGTTTTCTTCGCAGACATAGGCGTTGCCCATCCGGATATCATGTTCTATCATATCAACAGGAGGATATGTGGTTCCCCATTGAGTCGGATTTCCATGAGACGCCATAAAAGAACGGGCATGTTCATAAATGCGAAGGATAGAATCTAAATCTTTTAAAGTAGCAATTCTGATTTTCATAAGTGCAATTTCCTTTCCCTGATATATTAGATTTTATTGTAAGTGATAAGAAGAAAAAATGCAAATTGAAGAAAAAAATAGGGGGGGGGGAAAAAATGATGGTAGAAGCTGGAGAATGTGAAAAAAATATGGAAAAATTGTGAATAAAATGGATGTAAAGTGTTGACAAACTGTGCTAAGAGGAATACCATGATAATACCAAATAGAGGGATTATTAGGCTTACCAAGCCTAAGTTTATACACGTTTGGGAGTATAAATATAGGCACGACTAGAATTTGTAGCTTAGAAAATGAAAGGGAAAAGTCGGAATTGTGCTGTTTGGGTAAAACTTATTAATTAAGAGAATGTTTAGGAGGAAAGAAACATGTATAGGAAAAAGTTAATGCGCGCATGCTTAACAGGACTTATGGTTGTGACTGTTGCAACAGCAAATGTAGCGCCAGTATTTGCAGCTGAAGCACCAGCAGGAACAGAGACGACAACTTCAAAAACATCTGTTGTAAAAGCACAGTTTGTAGATGCAGCAGGAACAGTCGTAGCAGGTGGAGACTACTTTGTAGATGCAGATGGAGATGGAGTTTTCAATGTGAGTGAACTTCCGGTACCAGAAGGATACAAAGCAGAGACAGTTGGAGATTTCTCTACAAAAGATTACGCGGACACAGCACTCCAGGTAACAGTTGATAAAATTGCAAAAGCATCTGTTGTAAAAGCACAGTTTGTAGATGCAGCAGGAACAGTCGTAGCAGGTGGAGACTACTTTGTAGATGCAGATGGAGATGGAGTTTTCAATGCGAGTGAACTTCCGGTACCAGAAGGATACAAACCAATGGTTCTTGGAGATTTCTTTGTAGCGGATTACAAAGACTGTCCATTACAGATCAAAGTAGAGAAGATTGCAAAAGAATCAATCGTGAAGATTCAGTTTGTAGATGCTGAAACAGATGAAGTCGTAGCAGGCGGAGACTATTTTGTAGATGCAGACGGAGATGGAATCTTCAATCATACAGAAGTATTAGAGTGGGTACCGGAAGGATATGAATTACAGGAATTTGGAGATTTCCAGGTAGAGTTTTATAAAGAAACTCCATTGCAGCTTAGTGTGACAAAGATTGCAGAAGAGCCAGAGAATCCAGATCCGGAAGATCCAAACAAACCAGAGAAACCAGAAGATACAGGAAAAGAAGACACAAATAAAAAAGACGACAAAAAAGAGGATACTAAGAAAGAAGATAAGAAGAAAACTTCTCCAAAGACTGGAGATGAGACAAGTGCAGCAACCGCAGCATTACCTGTAGGTGTGAGCCTTGCAGCAATTCTTGCAGTATTAGTGAAAAAATTTAAATAATCTGAAAAACGCATAGACGGATTTAGGTTATAAAAAATGGAAATATTGCCAAAAATGCATTGCGTTTTTGGCAATATTTTTCTATGGGGAGTACATGAAAGACAGGGGTATAAGCCAGGTGGCGAAAGGAACAAGGATTACAATGAGAAAATACATAAGATTGGTATTGATGATATGTATATTGGGAATTCTGACATGTGGATGTGGGAAAAAAGATAAGGAAGAAAAAACAGTACCGTTGACAATATATGAACAGCTGAAAGTTACAGAGGAGTCCCTTCCAGATGAAGAAACAAAAGTAATACAAAAAGGTGTCAATAGTTGGGCAAAAGCATTTTTGGCGGTAAATAGTGATGCTCAAGATAAAGAAATAACAGATCAGAGTTTGTATCAAAGTATTGCAAATACAGAACATAGAAGATTATTAAAAGAAGAAAGAGATGCTTTTTATAAAGAAAGCGTGGTTAATATCAATGAAGTGTCTACACAAGTAAAAAGTGCAAAGAAAGCGCAATATGGTAAAACAGATGTAGGTGTTGTGGAATGTGATATAGATGTGAAAGGCACAAGAAATGACCAGGCATTTGAAAAGATATATACTATGCAGATGGTAGTCAATTATCAGACAAATGTTGTATCAGTGTATGAGGTTGAGGATATTACGTGGGAATAAGAAATACCGGTAAAGGGATATCAGTTTTGGAGAGATATCAGGTTACCGGTATTTTTTATGACAAAGAATATAAAAAATGCAGCAATTTTTCATAGAATATTGGAAAGTATTGACAAAAAAAGATTCGAATATACACTAGAAGTGTTTAGGTAGCAAACGTTACGGAAATTTGAAATGGTTTGTTATTTAAGGGGAAACTAAAAGTTATAATAGGAGGAAAGTAGTATGTACAGGAAAAAATTAATGCGCGTATGCCTGACGGGTGTTATGGTTGTTTCAATTGCAACAGCGAACGTTGCACCAGTGTTTGCAGCAGAGCCAGTGGAAAAGGTGGAGACGGAGAGCGATAGTTGGGATAGTATTTCTGGTGAAATTAATTTTAGAGATACAGACAACAATGAATCTATCTTTGTGCAATTTAACAATGAAAAAGTGGAGGATTATCGTTGGGGTGATGATCCGAAAGATACATATGAAGTATTGCCGGCAGAAACTGTGAAAAAATATCTTCCAGAAGGATATGAATTGGTAGAAGGTATCTATTCGGTAGCAGGTGGAGAGACACAGGATTCTTATTTTGTATATGCCGAGGTAAAGAAAGTACTTGTCGAAGAAACACAGGATGTGAAAATCAATTATTATGATGAAGCAGCTGGAAAACAGGTAGCAGAAGTGCCGGTACAGGTATCAATTGATACATCGTGTGTAAATATGGCAATCCTGACAAGATACCTGCCAGAAGGATATACACTTGAAGGTTCTGATTGTATCATCAGAGACGGATATGTATATGTATCCGTAGCGCCAGCAGAAGAAGTACAGAATGTAAAAATCAATTACTATGATGAAGCAGCAAAGAAACAGGTAGCAGAAGTACCGGTACAGGTATCAATTGATACATCATGTGTAAATATGGCAATCCTGACAAGATATCTTCCAGAAGGATATACAATCGAAGGTACAGACTGTATCATCAGAGACGGATATGTATATGTTTCTGTAAAGAAAGATGTAGAGATCAGAGAAGCAGTGCTTCACATTACATTTGAAACTCCGAACGGAGAAGTTGTTACAACAGAAACAGTAACAGCAGAAGGCGCTGATGGAGAAGACGCGGTATTCAGACTTGGTGTAGACTTCAATCTTCCAACAGGATACAAGCTGTCCAACGACAGAGATCAGGTAACAGAAATCACAATTCCATTTGGATCCACAGGCGGACATACAATGGTTGTAGAAAAAGGTGACCTTTCTTCCATCGTAAAAATCCAGTTTGTAGATGCTGAGAATAATGATGAAGTGGTAGCAGGTGGAGATTACTTTGTTGATGGTGATGGAGACGGAATCTTCCACACAAGAGAGATCACAGAGTGGGTACCGGAAGGATATGAGTTACAGGAAGTTGGAGATTTCCAGGTAGAGCTGTACAAAGAGACACCATTACAGCTGAGCGTAACAAAGATCAAAGAGGATAAACCGGAAACTCCGGATCCAGAGGAGCCAAATAAACCAGAGAAACCAGAAGATCCTGACAAAGAAGACACAAATAATAAAGACGACAAAAAAGAGGATACTAAGAAAGAAGATAAGAAGAAAAATTCTCCAAAGACCGGAGATGAGACAAGTGCAGCAGCTGCAGCATTACCGGCAGGTGTCAGTCTTGCAGCAATCCTTGCAGTATTAGTAAAAAAATTCAAATAATCTGAAAAACGAATAGACGGTTTTCGGTTATAAGAAATGAGAATATTGCCAAAAATGCAGTGCGTTTTTGGCAATATTTTTTTAAAATTTTCAGATTGTACTAAATCAAATACAAACGAGAATCATTCCTGTTTTCTCTTGTCTTTCTTTTAACATAATGGTATACTAAGACCCGTAAGAAAGAGAAAATTATTCATGTACATTGAAGGAGGATTTTAAACGATGGCACAGTTTGAACAGTGGTCAGGATTTAACGGAAGACTCTGGAAAGAGGAAGTTAACGTTCGTGACTTCATCCAGAACAACTACACACCATATGAAGGTGATGAATCTTTCCTGGTTGGACCTACAGAGGCAACTGACAAATTATGGGGAGAGCTTCAGAAACTGCAGAAAGAAGAGCGTGCAAAAGGCGGCGTTCTGGATATGGAGACAGAAGTAGTTTCTGGACTGACAGCGTATGGCCCGGGATATATTAACGAAGAAATGAAAGATTTAGAGCGGGTTGTTGGTCTTCAGACAGACAAACCGCTGAAGAGAGCATTTATGCCATACGGTGGTATTAAAATGGCTGAGCAGGCTTGTACAACATACGGATATGAGCCAAGCCCGAAACTGCACGAGATCTTCACAAAATATCATAAAACACACAATCAGGGAGTATTCGATATCTACACACCTGAGATGAAAAAAGCCCGTCACAGCAAGATAATCACAGGACTTCCGGACACATACGGAAGAGGACGTATCGTAGGTGACTACCGTCGTGTAGCTCTTTACGGAATCGATTACCTGATCGAGCAGAAACAGAATGATTTTATCGAGGGTGAAAGACACGGAATGAAAGGAACAGATTTCCGTCTTCGTGAAGAAATCGCTGATCAGATCAAAGCATTAAAAGAAATGAAAGAAATGGCTGCTGTTTACGGATTTGATATTTCCAGACCAGCTACAAACGCAAAAGAAGCTGTGCAGTGGCTGTACTTCGGATACCTTGCAGCAATCAAAACTCAGAATGGTGCTGCAATGAGCGTTGGACGTATTTCTACATTCCTTGACATTTATATTGAAAGAGACTTAAAGAACGGAACACTGACAGAGACAGAAGCTCAGGAACTGATCGACCACATCGTTATGAAGTTCAGAATGGTTAAATTCGCAAGAATTCCATCTTATAACGAGTTGTTCTCAGGAGACCCGGTATGGGCTACACTGGAAATGGGTGGTATCGGAATGGACGGACGTTCTATGGTAACAAAGAACGACTATCGTTTCCTTCATACACTGGAGAACATGGGACCTTCACCAGAACCAAACCTGACAGTATTATATTCTTCTAATCTGCCAGAGAACTTCAAGAAATATTCTTCTTATATTTCTATCAAGACAAGTTCTGTACAGTACGAGAACGATGATGTAATGCGTCCAGTATGGGGAGATGACTATTCTATCTGCTGCTGCGTATCTGCAACACAGACAGGAAAAGAAATCCAGTTCTTTGGAGCACGTGCAAACCTTGCAAAATGTCTGCTTTACGCAATCAACGGTGGTGTTGATGAGAAGACAAAAACACAGGTTGCTCCAAAATACAGCCCAATCACATCAGAGTACCTTGACTATGATGAAGTAATGGACAAATATGACCAGATGATGGAATGGCTGTCTAAACTGTATGTAGATACATTGAACATGATTCACTACATGCACGATAAATACTACTATGAAGCAGCAGAGATGGCTCTGATCGATACAAATGTAAGACGTACATTTGCTACAGGTATCGCTGGATTCTCTCACGTAGTAGACTCTTTAAGTGCGATCAAATATGCAAAAGTTAAAGTAATCCGTGACGAAAACGGACTTGCTGTTGACTACGAGACAGAGGGAGACTTCCCAAGATACGGTAACGATGATGACCGTGCTGACGAGATTGCTGTATGGCTGTTAAGAACATTCATGAGCAAACTGAAAAAATGCCACACATACAGAGACTCTGAGCCAACAACATCTATCCTTACAATTACATCTAACGTTGTATATGGTAAGGCTACAGGATCTCTTCCAGACGGAAGAAAAGCTGGGGAACCACTTTCACCAGGAGCAAACCCATCTTACGGTGCAGAGCAGAATGGTCTGTTAGCTTCTCTGAACTCAGTTGCAAAACTTCCATACGAAGAAGCACTGGACGGAATTTCTAATACACAGACAATCAGCCCTGGAGCACTTGGACATGATGACGATGAGAGAAAAGTAAATCTGGCTAACGTAATGGACGGATACTTTGATCAGGGAGCACATCACCTGAACGTAAACGTATTCGGAACAGAGAAACTCATCGATGCTATGGAGCACCCAGAGAAAGAAGAATATGCAAACTTCACAATCCGTGTATCAGGATACGCTGTTAAATTTATCGACCTGACACGTGAGCAGCAGTTAGACGTAATTGCAAGAACATGCCATAAAGCACTGTAATTTGTAATTCACAGGGACGTAGTACAAACAGGATGCTACGTCCCTTTTTAAATATCAAGAGAAAGGGAATCAAGCAAATGAAAGGATATATACACTCAACAGAGAGTTTTGGATCCGTAGACGGACCGGGAGTCCGTTTTCTTATTTTTGTGAGCGGATGTCCAATGCGCTGTCAGTTCTGCCATAATCCGGATACATGGAGTATGAAGACAGGAACGCAGATGTCAGCAGATGAATTGTTGGACAAAGCATGGAAATACCGCAGTTATTGGGGAAAATCCGGTGGAATTACAGTCAGCGGGGGCGAGCCGCTTTTGCAGATCGACTTCTTATTGGAATTGTTTAAGAAAGCAAAAGAAAAAGGAATCCACACAACAATCGATACAAGTGGAGCACCTTTTACAAGAGAAGAACCGTTTTTTAGTAAGTTTGAGGAACTGATGAAATATACAGATCTGCTTCTTTTGGATATCAAACATATTGACGATGAGCAGCACAAGATTTTGACTGGTCATACGAATCAGAATATTCTGGATTTGGCGAGATATTTAAGTGACATCAATAAACCGGTGTGGATTCGTCACGTACTGGTTCCGGAGAGAAGTGATAATGATGAATATCTGAAAAAGCTGGATGCATTCATTCAGACACTCTCCAATGTAGAGAAAGTGGAAGTACTTCCGTACCATACATTGGGAGAGTATAAGTGGAAAGAACTGGGGATGGAATATCCGCTGGAGGGGATCGAGCCTCCGACAGAAGAGCGGATCCGCAATGCGAATGAATTGCTTCATACAGGAAAATAAAAAAGAAATCGCTCATCATCCGCCTGAGATGATGAGCGATACTTTTTATGCATTATTCTGTTTCAACAAATGCGTCTTTTCCAAGTCCGCACAGTGGACATAACCAGTCTTCCGGGATATCTTCAAAAGCTGTTCCAGCCTCTACACCGTTGTCTGGATCGCCTACTTCAGGATCATAAATGTATCCACATGCTTCACATAAATATTTTTTCATAAAAATAGTCCTCCTTTAATTTTTAACGAAAGCATTTAACATATGTATTATAACCAAAACAAAACGATAAGTCTACTAAAAAATAGAAATTTGTAATTAATTATAATAATAGTAATTATTATTGATATAAGAAGAGCTAATAAAATAATGAAACAGTAAAAGAATGGAGTAATAGGAGCATGGTAAATAGAAAACAATATTGACATCCATACAGGCTGTCCATATAATATAATTTGCAGTTGTATCAAAGGGTTCTGGTTGTTGCAGGACCCTTTCTTATATTCTGGAGGGAGAAATTTATTATGAATAAAAAAGAAGTATTAGAAATCCGTAAGCAGTTTACACCGGCAAATTGCGCGATCACAAGAATTGCCGGCTGCTATGTGGATCATGAGAAAAATAAAAAGATGGAATCAAAATCGGCATTTTTATCTTTGCCTGAGGAAGAGGCGTTTAAATATTTTGACATTTTTAAAAAGACACTTTCCGGGACGATGGGGAAAAATATGTTGAATATGGAATTCCCGATCGACCAGGAGATGCCAGGCGGGACACAGGAATTTTTAATGAAACTAAAAGCCAGTAAGCTGGAAGATGACATGCTCCTGGAAGAATTTTATGACAAAGTAATCGCTACATATGAGTATGCGGAGAATTATTATATTATTTTAATCCATGCAATGTATGATGTGCCGGGCAGATCGTCTGACAATATGGAGATGTTTGACGCATCCGATGAAGTGTATGAGTATTTGGTGTGCAGTATCTGTCCGGTTTCGTTGTCAAAGGCAGGATTAAGTTACAATGCAGAGAGCAATTGTATTCAGGATCGTATCCGGGACTGGGTGGTAGATATGCCGGACAAGGGATTTTTGTTTCCGGCTTTTAATGACAGAAGCACGGATATTCATGGAGTACTCTATTATACGAAGAAATCAGAGGATTTGCAGCCGGAGTTGATTGAGCAGCTGCTGGGAGCAAGGATGCCGATGTCAGCCAACACGCAGAAGGAGACATTTCAGATGCTGATCGAGGATACTCTGGGAGAAGACGGAGATTATGAGACGATCCGCAATATCCATGATACTTTGAATGACATGATTGAGGAACATAAAGAAGAACCGGAACCGCTGCAGTTGGATAAGACCGATGTACGCAAGGTATTTGAAAAGAGCGGCGTTTCTTCGGAAAAAATGGAGTGTTTTGATCAAAATTATGAAGAGACAGCAGGGGAAAAGACTTCTCTTCTTGCAACCAATATTACGGAGACAAAAAAGTTTCAGATTGAAACGCCGGATATTGTGATTAAAGTCAATCCGGAACGGGCGGATCTGATCGAAACGAGAGTGATAGATGGAAGGCAGTGTCTGGTCATTGCTGTAGATGATCATATTGAAGTTAATGGAGTAAATGTAAGGACTCTGAAGCGCAAAAAAAGCACAGAAGAAGAGGAATGAAATAGAACATAACGGGATTTTTATCTGGCGGTCTCAGATGTTGATCAGAGACTGCTTTTTTACGAAATGAAAATAATTAAATATCTAATTAGTTTATTGGCATAAATATTAAAAAAATGTGAAAAATTATATTAGTGCTTGATTTTTTTGGAAGATAATACTAATATATCGATTAGATGTCTAACTAATTAAAAAGGAGGTATAGCAATGCGCTGTGATCTGGATAAGGTTCCAAGTGTCGGACTCTTTGGGATGGTGGTTCATCAGGGCGGACTGCGGGCACAGAAGATGTTTGACAAGTATGGGCTGAATAAGAGTCAGGCAGGCATCCTGTTTATGCTGCATCATGAGGAAGCTGTTTCTCAAAAGCCTCTTTCTCAGAAGGAGCTGGCAAAAAAGCTGAATGTGACGGCGCCGTCTATTACATCTGCGATTCAGAAGATGGAGAAGGCTGGATTTATCAAACGACAGCCGGACGAAAAGGATCAAAGGATCATGCGTCTGTATCTGGATGAAAAGGGAAAGGCTTGCATTGAACATGTAAAGGAAGTAGCCATGCAGATGGATGAAATCATGTTCCGAGGCATCAGTCAGGAAGAGAAGCTTCTTTTGCGAAGAATTATGATTCAGATTTTTGACAACTTAAAAGAAGAACCAAGGTTTCATACATCAGGAGAAAGTAAAACAGAGAGATAAGGCAGGAAAGGAGAGCGTATGAAAAATTTATTTAAATTTATCGGACATTACTGGAAAGCGGTCATCGCGATTGTTGCGATACTGGCAGTACAGGCTTATTGTGACCTGTCACTTCCGGCTTATACATCCGATATTGTCAACGTGGGAATCCAGCAAGGCGGAATTGAAGATAAAGTGCCGGCTGCGATTTCAGAAGAAGAGTGGAATAAGGTGATGTTGTTTGTATCACAAAAGGACCAGGACACGGTGAAGGATGCATATGAAAAAGACGAGAGTTCTTATGATAAGACCGCCTTCGTTTTGAAGGATTTCGTCAAGGAAGATGAGACAGCGCTGAAGAAAGTAGAAGATGTTTTAGCGCTTCCGATGATGGTAACTTCCGGTTTTGAGTCCGGAAGCAAGCAGACTCAGAAAATGGAGAAGAAACTGAAAAAACAGATTCCAAAGGAGATGCTCACAGAAGATACTACGGTGTTTGATATTTTACAGATGATGCCGCAGGAATCCAGAGAGGAACTGGTAAAAGAGATCAAAAAAGAAATGAAAGACATGCCGGATATGATTCTGGAGCAGGCAGCAGTAAGTTATGCAAGGAATGCATATCAGGATCTGGGTATGGATGTAGATCAGATGCAGTATCACTATCTGTTTACTACGGGCGGTAAGATGATCGCACTCGCGTTTCTTGGAATGGCAGCCAGTGTTTTAGTCTGTTATCTGGCTTCCCGGGTGGGAGCAAGAGTCGGACGGGATCTCAGAGGAAGAGTGTTCCGAAAGGTAGTTGGATTTTCCAACAACGAATTTGATCATTTTTCGACTGCATCATTGATTACAAGAAGTACCAATGATATTCAGCAGGTACAGTTTTTGGCAGTTATGGTTCTGCGAATGGTATTGTATGCACCGATTCTCGCGTTGGGCGGTGTTTATAAGGTATTTCAGACCAATGTTTCAATGTCCTGGATCATTGCACTTGCGGTGATTTTGATCTTTTGTGTGGTGTTGGTGCTGTTTGTTGCGGCAATGCCAAAGTTCAAAACATTGCAGAAACTGGTAGACAGGCTGAATCTGGTGACAAGAGAAATTCTGACCGGGCTTTCAGTGATTCGAGCATTCAGTACAGAAAAGCATGAAGAAGAGCGGTTCGACACAGCTAACAAAAACCTGACGAGAACGAATTTGTTTGTTAACCGTGCGATGACATTTATGATGCCGACGATGATTCTGATCATGAATGGTGTTTCTGTTCTGATCGTATGGAACGGGGCACATGGAATCAGTGACGGTCAGATGCAGGTTGGAGATATGATGGCATTTATTCAGTATACGATGCAGATTATTATGGGATTCCTGATGATCTGTATGATTTCGGTCATGCTTCCAAGAGCGGGAGTGTCTGCAGATCGTATTCAGGAAATTCTGACAAGTGAGACGGTGATCGATGATCCGAAAGAAGCAAAGGCATTCTGTAAAGAAGAAGCAGGTGTCCTGAAGTTTGATCATGTGTCATTCCGTTATCCGGGAGCAGACGAAGATGTACTCCATGATATTCATTTTACGGCAAGGCCGGGAGAGACGACAGCGATTATCGGAAGTACCGGAAGCGGAAAATCCACACTGGTCAATCTGATCCCGCGATTTTATGATGTGACGGAAGGAACGATCACCCTGGATGGTGTGGATATCAGAGAAGTATCCCAGCATACGCTGCGTGATAAGATTGGATATGTTCCGCAGAAAGGTGTTCTGTTTTCCGGAGATATTGCTTCCAATATTTTGTTTGGAAATCCGGATGGAGGAGAAGCTGTGATGAAGGAAGCAGCACAGATCGCACAGGCGGAAGAGTTTATCGAAGCAAAATCAGAGAAATATCACAGTCATATAGCACAGGGCGGTTCGAATGTATCAGGAGGACAGAAGCAGAGGCTTTCCATTGCAAGAGCAATTGCAAAACGTCCAGAATTGTTTATTTTTGATGACAGCTTTTCGGCGCTTGACTATAAGACAGATGTTGCACTTAGAAAAGCGTTGAAGAAAAAGACTGCGCAGAGCACGGTGCTGATCGTAGCACAGCGTATCAGCACAATCCTTCATGCAGAGCAGATTATTGTATTAGATGAAGGAAAGATCGCCGGAATCGGAACGCATAGAGAACTTTTGGATTCGTGTGAAGTGTATCGTCAGATTGCGGCTTCACAGCTTTCTGAGGAAGAGTTAGATTTGAACGGAAAGGGGGCAGAGGCAAATGCCTAGACATGGACATATGGGGCCGGGCGGCGCCAATGAGAAAGCAAAAGACTTTAAGGGAACGCTGAAAAAGCTTCTTCATTATATGAGTGTCTTTAAAGTACAGATGGCATTTATTGTGATTTTTGCAATCTGTGGAACCGTTTTTGATATTGTAGGACCGAAGATTTTAGGAAAGGCCACAACAGAGATTTATAATGGTCTGGTCAGTAAAGTGTCAGGCGGCAGTGGAATGGACTTTGGGAGAATTGGGCAGATTCTTCTGATGACATTGGGATTATATCTGATCAGCGCATTGTGTTCGTTTATCCAGGGCTATCTGATGACGGGAGTTTCCCAGAAAACAACATACCGTTTGCGTAAGGAGATTTCCGAGAAGATCAATCGGATGCCGATGAATTATTTTGATACAAAGCCGGTCGGAGAAGTACTCTCCAGAGTGACCAATGATATTGATACGCTGGGACAGAGTCTGAACCAGAGTGCGACACAGATGATCACGTCCGTGACAACATTGATCGGAGTACTGGCAATGATGCTTTCCATCAGCCCGTTGATGACATTGGCGACGCTGGTAATCCTGCCGGTCTCTATGATCCTGATTTCATTTGTGATGAAGCATTCACAGAAATATTTCCGCGGACAGCAGGAATATCTGGGAAATGTGAATGGGCAGGTGGAAGAAATCTACAGTGGACATAATATCATCAAAGCCTTCAATAAAGAGGAAGATGTGATTCGTGAGTTTGATACAACCAATGACAGGCTTTATGATTCCGCATGGCGTTCTCAGTTTTTTTCCGGGATGATGATGCCGATCATGCAGTTTATCGGAAATCTCGGATATGTGGTGGTTGCGATTCTGGGAGGATTTTTGGCGATCAGAAAGACAATTGAAGTAGGAGATATTCAGTCTTTTATTCAGTATGTGAAACGTTTTACACAGCCGATCCAGCAGATCGCACAGGTTGCGAATATGCTGCAGATGACGGCGGCGGCGTCCGAGAGAGTGTTTGAATTTCTGGAGGAAGAAGAGGAAGATCAGACTGTGGAGCATCCGGTATCGGTAGAAAATCTGGAAGGAAATGTAAGCTTTGATCATGTTCATTTTGGATACAATGCGGATAGGATCATTGTCAATGACTTCTCAGCAGAAGTAAAAGAGGGGCAGAAAATTGCAATTGTAGGACCGACCGGAGCAGGAAAGACAACGATGATCAAGCTTCTGATGCGATTCTACGATGTAAACAGCGGTGCGATCAAGATTGACGGACATGACGTCAGAGATTTCAACAGAAGTGAACTGCGTGAAATGTTCGGAATGGTGCTGCAGGATACCTGGCTGTTCAATGGAAGTATCCGGGACAACATCAAATACGGAAAACTGGATGCAACGGATGAAGAAGTGATCCAGGCAGCCAAGGCAGCTCATGTGCATCAGTTTGTGAAGACACTGCCGGGCGGATATGATATGGAACTGAATGAAGAAGCAAACAATGTGTCTCAGGGTCAGAAACAGCTGTTGACGATCGCGAGGGCAATTCTGGCAGATCCGAAGATCCTGATTCTGGATGAGGCGACAAGTTCTGTAGATACAAGGACAGAGGTATTGATCCAGAAAGCCATGGATAACCTGATGAAGGGACGTACCAGCTTTGTGATTGCTCATCGTCTGTCAACGATTCGGGATGCAGATATGATCCTTGTTATGAAAGACGGAGATATCGTAGAGCAGGGAAATCACGAAGAACTTCTGGCAAAAGGCGGATTCTATGCGGATCTGTATAACTCACAGTTTGAGAAAACAACGGAAGTGGCATAATATAAGAACCGGCAGGAGAGGAGACTTTCCTGTCGGTTTTGTGTTTCGTGAAAAAATATGTTATACTACTATAAATGAGCAAATTTGAAAAATTGCACAAAACTACACTGCGAATTTCATAA
>OHAX01000631.1_pt1 | contig 20107 bp, 15 predicted proteins | sample 1577261 | NCBI WGS metagenome assembly OHAX01 (sample SAMEA3541483, study PRJEB24748) | human gut metagenome | biome: human gut; feature: human-associated habitat; material: faeces | place: China | collected 2012 | reverse complement strand
GGAGACATAGAATAAATGAAGTATGATGAACACTTTCGAAATAAACTCTATGGAGGAGTGATTGGAAAATATATCGGTGTAATGCATGGTGCAGAAATTGAAAGCTGGACTTATGAACAGATAAAGGATGTTTTTGGTGAAATCAAGCAGTATCCTGTCCGTTTTAATAATTTCTGCAGTGATGATGATCTGAATGGACCATTGTTTTATATGCGTGTTTTACAGGATTTTGGAACTTCAAACATCAGCGAAAGGCAAATGGGACATACCCTTTTAAATTATGTGGGAGAACGTCATGGTTTTTTCTGGTGGGGCGGATATGGTACCTCTACGGAAGAAACAGCTTATTGGAACTTGCTAAATGGCATAGAACCTCCCCTTTCAGGTTCCATAGAACAAAATGGAAAAATAACAGCAGAGCAGATAGGGGGACAGATTTTTTCTGACTGCTGGGGACTGCTGTGTCCGGGTGATCCTGCGCGAGCGGCACACTTCGCAAAAATGATGTCCAGTGTCAGTCACGACGGTAATGGTATCTATGGTGGACAATTTGTAGCGGCAGCCATTGCATCTGCATTTACATCAGAAAATGTAGAACAAATCATAGAATCAGCGTTGTCAGTGATTCCAGCTGACTGCGAATACGCTCTGATGGTAAGAGACGTGGTGACACAAAGCAAAAAAAACGAAGGTGACTTCCGTAAAACTTTCCACTTTGTAAAGGAAAAATACGGATATCAGAATTATGGTGGAGTGTGCCATATTATTCCCAATGCTGCAGTTATGGTACTGTCTCTAATACACGGGGCAGGTGATTTTTCAGATACTTTGAATATCTGTAATATGTGTGGCTGGGATACAGATTGTAATGTCGGAAATATTGGTACGATAATGGGCGTATTTACCGGTGCAGAGAAGATACCCAGTCAGTGGACAGAATCTTTATCAGACTTCCTTTGTGCATCCAGCGTGTTAGGTTGTCTGAATATACAGACATTATCGCAGCAGGCACTGCAGCTAATGAAACTGAGTCACAATCTTTACGGAGTAGAGCCTGAACCTTACTTTGCCGAGTTATTTGCGAAAACAGAAGGAAAACACTTCCATTTTGAATTTCCTGGTGCCTTGCATGCAATTCGTGTCCGGGCTAGCAGAAACCAGAAAGTACTGCTGACAAATACCAAAGAGGAAGCAGCGGGAGGAGAAAGGTCTTTAAAGGTAATAGCACCCTACTTGCATAAAGGTGAATCCGTACAAGTCTATTTTAAATCCTACTATGTCCCTCAGGATTTTCAAGACAGCCGTTATGATCCGGATTTTTCTCCTATCGTATATCCAGGAGATAAAATTACTGTGATGATTAAGGCTAGTAATTCTTCACAACAGATGACTGTCTGCCCTTTTATTAGGGATAGAATCACCGGTCAGTATATTAAACTGGAAAAAGCAGCCCTTCATCTTTCTGATCCATTACAGAATACGCAGAATGATAAATTCCAAAAACTGGAATTTCAAATTCCTACATATGAAGATATTCTCATAGAGGAAATAGGATGGGAATTTTACGCACCTATTGATAACAATATGGGACCCTTTACGGTATTCCTAGATGATGTCGAAATCATACAGAATCCTAATTATATGATTCATTTTGATAAGCTACCCATGGAGCGTTGGAATGTGCTTCATACCTGTGTTGCGGGGCTTACCTGGCTACGAGGTAAAGTTGAACTTGAGGATGGTTGGCTGGCTGTGAGTGGGTGCAGCGCACCCGCTGAAGCCTACACAGGAGAAATTCACTGGAAAAACTACAGGTTTCAAAGCATTATAAGGCCTGGTAAAGGTGATACACACCGTATACTATTCAGGGTACAGGGTGCCATGCGGTGCTATGCTGCAGGGTTCATGAAGGATAACAGACTGGTTCTCTGGAAAAAAGAGAAAGATTATCGTGTGCTGTGCCAATGTCCATTCACCTGGGAATCAAACAAAGAGTATAAGCTTACTGTTGAAGTAAACGGCAACAAGACTGTTATTTATGTAAATGACCATGCTTACCTGGAATGGGAAGACAAAGAGAACGCATACAATGAGGGATGCATTGGATTTGGGACAGAAGGAAGCAGTCGAACATTCTTCAAGGAATACGAAATCTGTATGCTAGAGTAACAGGAAGGGATGAAGTGATTGATGAAAATAATAAACTGTGGTTCACTGAACCTGGATTATGTATATTCTGTTGACCACATGGTACAGAAAGGTGAGACCCTATCATCCATCTCCATGGAAACATTCTGTGGAGGCAAAGGTTTAAACCAGTCCATTGCACTTTGTAAAAGTGGTATTTCGGTGTATCATGCCGGACGTGTGGGCAGAACAAACGGTGACATGTTGTTAAAAATGCTGGAAGATGTGGGCGTAAATACAGATTTTGTCTCCATTGTGGAAGAGGAAACAGGTCATGCCATCATTCAGAGGAATTTGGCGGGTGACAACTGCATCTTATTATATGGAGGAGCAAATATAGGAATTGAAAAGCCATGGATTGATGAATTATCCTCTCATTTTGAGGCAGGGGATTATCTCTTACTTCAAAACGAAATCAGCAATCTTCCTTACATAATGGAAAAAGCAATTGATGCAGGTGTTCACATTATACTAAATCCCTCCCCCATGGATCAGCAGGTACTGGACTGTCCTATAAAACAGGTAGACTACATTATCTTAAACGAGATTGAAGCGGCGGAAATATGCGGTCTCGTGCGTAAAATAAAAGACGAACAGCTTGCGAGAAAGCTTGCTGAATCATTTCCGAATACAAAGGTCATTCTGACTCTTGGAGAAAAAGGTGCCTTGTATCTGGAAAAAGGAAACATCATCAGACAGGAAAGCTTTCATGTGCCAGTAGTGGACACTACTGCTGCCGGAGATACTTTCACGGGTTATTTCTTTGGCAGCATTTTAAGTGGCATGAAGCCGGAAACTGCTTTACAAAGAGCAGCAAAGGCTGCGGCTATCGCAGTGACAAAGAAAGGAGCAGCACCTTCCATACCAGAAGCCCTAGAAGTGGATGGTTTCTTTTCCGAATAAACATTACGTGCAGAATAGAGCCCTGTAAGGATAATCTTACAGGGCTCTATTCACTGATTTCAGGAGAATTAATTCTGCCTGCTTCTGCATCAGAAGCACAATTGATTCACAGCTATCTAAAGTTATGGAACGCTGGGTGTTCATTTCTTCCAATGCCATATCGTTTCGATTAACGTTAGACAAAAGAATCTGCTTTACAACTCCCCCTAGTGGAAGAACGCAGGAACAATCTCCATAATTCCCAATCACAAGAATATTCTTTCCATCTTTCTCACTTACTCGCTTATAGGCAAATATTCCAGGAACCTTTTCATAAGCAGGTACAAATGCGCCATAAGTGAATGTCTCCAGAAATTTAGGATTCTTACGTAAGGCAATCAGCTTTTTGTAATAGGATAGCACGGAATCCGCATCTTCTTTTTGTGCTGCCACATTAATACAAGCGTAATTATTATTCTCTAAAAGCCATGGATTACCGGTTGTAAATCCTGCATGGGGAGTGGTATCCCACTGCATAGGTGTTCGTGCATTATCTCTGCTGTTTTCATTGCAGACGTTCAGTGCCTCTTCTTTACTGCATCCAGCTGCAAGGGCAACCTGGAACTGGTCGATTGTACTGATATCATTATACTCAGAAATATCGCTTCTAACGCAGTTAGTCATTCCAATCTCCTGACCTTGGTAGATAAAAGGAATGCCCCTAAGCAGAATGGAAGTAGTGGCCAGCATTTTCTTTCCTGCATCATTTCTGGCATAAGCAGGCAAATAACGGCTTGCACCCCGTGGCTCATCATGATTTTCAATGATATTTGCTTCAAACCCTATTTCCATATCCCTTTGCTGGACTGCGAATGTAACATCTCTCCAAGCTTCGAAATGAAATGGCGGGGCATCATACCAGCCGTGTCCCTCACTGCTCATTGACTGTACAGAAAAATCAAATTTAGTAGAAAAATGTCCGTTATCGCCGATAAATTCGGGCAGTTCACTTTCCTTCATATTGAACACCTCACCCACAGTAAAGGCATCATGTTTTTCAAATGTCTCTTTCTTCATTTCCTGCAGGAAGTCACCTATACCATTGGTGGACTCCAACATTTTAACACAGGACACCAGACCATCATCACCATCCGGGGGAAAGGAAGGGAAGGAGGTATTTTTTTTGATATTGATAATAGCATCAATCCGGAATCCAGAGACACCTTTGTCAAGCCACCAGTTAATCATCTCATAGATTTTTTGACGCACGGTCGGATTTTCCCAGTTTAAATCAGGCTGTTCCTTTGCAAAACTATGCAAATAGTACTTACTGCTTCCGGGTACCTTCTCCCAGACAGAACCACCAAAATAAGAGCGGTAGTTGCTGGGCGCATTTCCGTCTTTGCCCTCCAAAAAGTAGAAATAATCAGCATATTCTCCATCTGGGTCAGCCAGTGCCTTTTGAAACCATTCATGTTGACTGGAACAATGATTTACTACAAGATCCATGATAATATGCATACCACGTTTTTTTGTCTCTGCCAACAGTGTATCAAAGTCCTCCATGGTTCCAAATTCTTCCCCGATTTTATAGTAGTCCGAGATATCATATCCCTGGTCTACAAAGGGAGACTGATAGATTGGAGAAAGCCAGATGATATCAATGCCCAGTTCCTTTAGATAATCCAGTTTGGAAATAATGCCCTTGATATCCCCAATACCGTCACCGTTTGTATCCATAAAACTCTTTGGATAGATTTGATAGGCAACTTTACCATGCCACCATTTACACTTCATATATCGTACCTCCTCGTTACAAATACATCATATATTGAATTGTCTTTTCCAGTATTGTATGATACTGTTATTATATTCCATAAATAGGTATATATCTTGCACAATATTGGCACATTATTATACAATTCTGCTATACCATAAAATATTATGCCATTACCGCACCAGAAAGGATAACACACATTTTTTCATGACACCTTATACAAAACCCCTACCGGAACAGAAAGAAAATACAAAACATGGAGAGCAGCTGTTCCCATTACAGAAATACATTACAAAACTTTATCCAGAAGACACTACCGTGACAGCACATTGGCATGAGGAGGCGGAATTTACCAAAATAACAAAAGGTGCATGTCGTTATCAAATCCATCTTGAAACTTACGATGTAGAAAAGGGTGATTTTATCTTTATTCCTCCCGCGGTACTGCACTCCATTATTAATGACAGGTTGCCTGAAATGGAATCAGATACATATGTGTTCCACATGAATTTTCTTGGAGTGGGAGCCTCGGATGTGTGTGCCATTCAATACCTGATGCCCATCACAAACAGAAAACTTATTCCTCCTGTTGTTATCAGAAGAAATCATCCAATCTACACGCAGATATCTTCGATTTATAACGAAATATGTAAGTATGATAAGGAAAAACAACCCGGATATGAACTCTGGTTGAAATCTTTGTTGCTTAGTCTGCTCGCAGTTCTTATACCGTATTGCAAAGAGGAGTCTGACAGTTTTGCTCTGCAGAACCAGCACATCGAGAAACTAAAAGAAGTTCTACGCTATATTTCAGATCACTATATGGACGAATTATCCATTGAAGAATTAGCGCGTATCTGTTGCTTTAGTCAGTCCTATTTTATTCATTTTTTTAAAAAGTATGTGGGCATGTCCTGTATTGAATATATCAACAATGTTCGCCTTGAACAGGCTGCCTTGCAACTAGAATCAAACACAGACACTACTCTGGATGTGTCCCTGGCGGTTGGTTTTCGCAATCTTTCATATTTTCACAGAGCTTTTAAGAAAAAATATGGTATGACTCCGGGAAAATTTGTTCAGGAAAACAACGCAGGTTTCCGCTAAAGTCCTCTGTGATATATTTACCCTAAAACATATCTAAAGGAGCATCAACAAGAGATAACCGACCGCATTTATTGCGGAAAGTATACTCCGTCTCCAGTAAGACGAGTTGAGATTCCCAAACCAGATGGTGGTGTGCGAAAGCTTGGTATACCAACAGTGGTAGACCGTACACTCCAACAGGCAATAACCCAACAGTTAGTGCCAATCTATGAACCGCTGTTTGCAGAGGGTAGCTATGGCTATCATCCGAACAGAAGTGCAAAAGACGCAATACTTAAGGTTAAGGAGTATGCCGAACAAGGCTATACATTTGCTGTAGTCCTTGACTTGTCAAAGTACTTCGATACTCTTAATCACGAAATTCTCATCAATCTTCTCCGAAAGAATGTAAAAGATGAACGTGTAGTACAGTTGATAAAGCGCTATCTGAAAAGCGGTGTAATGGAAAACGGAGTAGTCATTGACACAGAGGAAGGCTCACCACAAGGTGGAAATCTATCACCATTGCTTGCAAATGTCTACCTCAATGAGTTCGACCAAGAATTCCTGAAAAGAGGTGTTCCATGCATAAGATATGCAGATGACATTGTGCTTCTTGCAAAGAGCAGGCGAGCATCAGAGAGACTCTTGGAAAGCAGTACAAAATATCTTGAGGAGAGGCTGAAACTTACAGTCAACCGAGAAAAGAGCCGTACTGTCAGCGTGTTTGCAATCCGAAATTTTAAATTCCTTGGCTTTGCATTGGGAAGGAACGGAAAAGGCATTTATGTCCGAGTTCATCCGAAGTCATGGAAGAAGTTTAAGTCCAGACTGAAGGAGTTATCTTCCCGTAAGCGATGTCAGTCAATCAAGCCAAACCTTGAGAAAATCAAGGTGTATGCGAGGGGATGGCTTAACTACTACGGAATTGCAAGTATGAAGAACAACATAGATGACATCAATGGATGGCTCTATCACAGAATACGTATGTGTATATGGAAACAGTGGAAGAAACCGAGAACGAAATATAAGAATCTAGTCAAGCTGGGAATTCCAGAACACTATGCGGCAACAATAGCAAACAGTCGCAGAAAGTATTGGTATATCAGTAATAACAAAGCTGTGATTTGGGCGCTGAATAAAGAAAGACTGATAAACAGTGGCTTTTACGATTTAGCCACAGCCTATCAGTCTGTGCACGTCAACTATTGAAACCGCCGTGTACCGAACGGTACGCACGGTGGTGTGAGAGGACGGCGGTTGGTCACCGCCTCCTACTCGATTTACGATGAGTCAGCCTGCCCGATTTTGCGGTGGGCGCACTTGTTTAACAAAATTTTATAAAAATATGAGACGAATCGTATGGAAAATATTGACGATGCCTTTGTTTTTTTGGTATAATAAATGATACGGATAGTATAAAAACAAGATTGGGATTTTGTACCTGCGAAAGATGGGAAATATTTGAAATTTTGCAGGATATAGAAAGGCATGAGGGTTATGAAGAAAAATACAAAAGCATGGAGTGTAAAGATGAGACTGGCCTTGCTGGCACTGGCGGCACTGGCGTGGATCGCCGTGCCGGTGAGTGCGAGAGCGGAGGGGGAAACAGTAGATACCTGGGATGGCACAGCGGTAGCTTTTACCCAAGGTAGAGGCACAAAAGAAGAACCCTGGCTGATTGAAAATGCAGAGCAGCTTGCGTATCTGGCGCAGCAGGTGAATAATGGCACGGATTATGAAAGGGAGCATTTTTTGCTGGTTTCTGACCTTGACCTTAGCGGTAAGGAGTGGACGCCGATAGGTACAGATGGCAACCCTTTCTGGGGAGGCTTTGACGGCGGCGGACATACAATAACCGGAATGAAAATTACAGGAAAGGAAGCCTCCTATGTGGGTCTGTTTGGAGAGTGCCACAACTTTACCACTGCTTCCAGCTATATAAAAAGTGTCACAGTAAAGGGGGCTAATATTTCTGGTAAAAGCTTTGTGGGCGCAATTGCTGGAGTAGGAGCAAATATTTCTGACTGCTATAGTATCGAAAACACGATTTGTGCGAGGCGGCAGGTAGGCGGTGTATGCGGAAGTCTGATAGGAAATATTTCCGGCTGCTACAATAGCAGTTCAGTAAGTGGAATTTCTACAGCAGGCGGAATCATGGGCACTGCCAGTTATGAAGGAAACGTTGGAAACGGCGTAGTTCAATACTGTTATAATATAGGTGCTGTAACAGTTTCTCAACAGGATAGCTATGTAGGTGGTATTACCGGTGCATCAGCGAATAGGTATGACATCAGTAATTGCCTGAATTGTGGTAAGATTACAGGGAATGGCAAAAATGTTGGTGGCATAGCTGGAAGCACGGATTCGAATGATATGAACTTTATCGGCAACTGCTATTACAACAGTGATTTGAATAATGCCGGGGTGGGAGAAGGAGCAAGCGATAAGGTGATTCCCCTGACTACCAGCCAGCTTTGCGGTGCACTTCCGGAGGGCTTGAATTCTACAATCTGGAATGAGGGCAGTGTCGATACCAACACTGCAGTGGCTACAGGTACAGGAAGTAGATTTGGTACAGCCAAAGGGACTTACATCAATCTGACAAAGGTGACAAAGATCGGAGAGATGAAGGCTGCTTCCGTACCGGTTTATAACTATGTTACAACGAATGGCGACGACTGGGATATCTATACCCTGATCACCACGGCGGAGGAATTCGTAGCCATCGGACGGGATGATACAAAATGGAGCGGAAACTACGTCTTGGAGAACGATATAGATGTGAGCGGAGTACAACTCAGTTCCATTGGAGATCCAGGAACTCCGTACACAGGAAAATTCAGTGGAGACGGACATACGATAGGCCATATCGATATGACAGAAGATAAGCAGACTTATAGTTCTGGTTTATTTGGCACAATAGGCTATTCAAAAACCCTAAACAGTGAAAAAGAAAGCGGTAAGGTAATGCTGTTGGCTGCCAACGGAGCCATCGTTTCGAGTGACATTGCAGGAGGAATTTGCGGAAATTTGTCTGTGGGTGAAATTTATGGCTGCTCCTTTACTGGAACGGTAAAAGGGCATACAGCAGGTGGAATCTGCGGCAATGCCGGACAAGGTACTATGATTTCCCAGTGCTTTTTTGAAGGAGACGTGCAGGGAAGATCTGCGGCGGCAGGAATCTGCGGCAATAGTCCATTTACAGTTATCGATCATTGCATTAGTATAGCTGCTATTGCAGGTGATGGAGATCGTGCAGGAATAGTGTATAGTGGAGATAGCGGTGCAACAAATTGCTATTTCAATAAAGATATATGTAAAACAGATGATGAACGCAATTTGGGGCGTACGACCCTGCAACTGACCTCTTCCAGCTTTTTCGAAGAACTCAAAACAAACGGCTTTAACACCGAACTCTGGACAAAGAAAGCCAACGATAAAGAGACCGGAATCGCCTACTACCCTTCTCTTGGGGAGAATAATGCAGTTGGTGTGAATTACACCACGGGTCTGCTGTTCGAGAGAACAGATAACGCTACTCCCACCTATGGACAAGATATTACTTTTAACGCAAAGGCACTGGTAAACTTTGCGACAGACGGACAGCCCATCTCTGCGGAAGATACGGAGGGCAGCTTTGAGATCCGGATCGGGGATACCACGGTGGTAAGCGCAGCGCAGATCCAAAACGGCACCGCAACTTACAAGGCGCAGACCGTGGGCGAGACCACGTTCACCCTCGTTTACACCGGGACAAACTCTTCTTTCTTCCCGGAGCAGACGACGAAGGATCTGACTGTGAATATCGCCCCGGCAGCACTTAGGGCAGAGGGTGTTGGCATCGCCAGTGGAACCTATGGCAATAAGCTGAGTGTACTCACAGTGGCAGGACTGACGGCAAAACTGGAAACCAAGACCATCGACGGAACCTGGCAGATCCAGAGCGATGATGACAAGGTTCCTTATGTTGGCGATAGTGAGACCTACACGGCAACGTTTATTCCTAATGAGCATCCGGAATACTATCAGACGCTGACGGCACAGGTAAAATTGGAAATCAGTAAAGCAATTGCTCCGAAGATTCAAGACTTGGATCTCAAATACAGTTGGGCGGCCAAAGGAGAGAAGGCGGTGCAGATACCGGGGCTGTCCGAAGATCTGGGAAAAACAGGAATGACTGTTATAACGAGAGAGGATTCAGAGAACATTTTGGCAGCAGATTCCAAGGTTGAATATTCGGAAGGAAAGCTGATATTTACCCTGGGAGAAAATGCTGTGGAAGATATCAATAAGACTGCCACATTATTGGTTGAATTACAGTCACAGAATTATGAGAATTTCCATGTTGGTGTGCACATCCTTCGCACCGCAAAAGCAGACCGCGAGGATACCCCGGATCCGGATGCCTTTGACATGACCTTTACCGTCAGCGGCAATGATCTGGCGGCGCAGATCACCACAGATCGCACTGACGTGGAATTCAGCTTTGATGGAACGGACTGGGGGCAGACCAAATCCACCGGAGTCGGTCACAACGAGAAGGTGACTGCACAGATCCGCTATGCAGAAACCGATGATTATAACGCAAGCCCCGCCGTATCGAAGACATGGAACTCCGGTCACGGCCCGCTGAACCGACACGACCGGGTGGAACCCACCTGTCAGGCAGAGGGCAGCATCGAATACTGGACCTGCGACGTCTGCGGACTGTATTTTGCATCCGCGGACGGAAGCAAGAGCATAACAGCGACAGAGATTGTTCTTCCGAAGACGGATCATAGCTGGGCAGAAGGATATCTGTCCGATATGACCGGACACTGGCATAAGTGTGGTGTCTGTGGAATCACCAGCAATACGGAAAAACATGCATCCGGTGGCGCGGCCACCACAGAACGGGCGGAGATCTGTACCGTCTGCGGTTATGAGATCGCACCGAAGAAGCCTGCTGCCAGTAACGACGATGACGATGATGACGACGATGACAGCAGTCAGGCGTCCAATACGGACCAGAAGGCCACGGACACGGCAACACCTCCCGCAGCCACGGCAACGCCTGTCACACCCGGTGTGGTAAAGCCTTCTGTAATTCCCGTGCCCCCGACAACACCCGCTGCGGACGAAAACCGTAAGGAAGATGCGGCAAAGCCCTCCGGGGAGGCACAGGACACGCAGGAATCGAGTGGAGAAGCACCGCAGGAGGAGCGGATAGATTCCATGACCGCCCAGACTTCCGACTCTCAGGAATCCGGCACAGAGCAGATAACGGAGACCTCCGGTAAGGGAACGAACGCAGGCCGCGTGGCGGCAGCGGCAGCAGCCGGAGCCGTAGTGGTCGGCGGTGGCGGCGCAGCTGTCTACGTGACCATGATCAAAGGAAAGTTTAAATTCAAATAACGTATGATAAGATGATAAGCGAACCTCAGAGGCCCGGTGCTTCTGAGGTTTGTTTTGCCATAGGGGAGAAATCTGCCGGAAATTACAACAAACTATTTTCAGATGAAAATAAATGTATTAAAATAGAAATAAGTATTGGCAGAACGAAGACAGTTTTGCATAGTTACAGCAAACGCAAGAGAAAATAATGAAATATAGAAAACGGAGGATCCTACGATGAAGAGAATCGGAATGTTGACGAGCGGTGGTGACTGCCAGGCATTAAATGCTGCCATGAGAGGTGTGGTGAAGACCCTGGCGAACAGTAAGGAAGAGGTCGAGATCTATGGCTTCCTCGATGGCTACAGAGGACTGATTTACGGTAATTTCCGCATGCTGACAGACAAGGATTTCTCCGGCATCCTTACCAAGGGCGGCACGATCCTGGGAACCTCCCGTACCCCCTTCAAGACGATCCAGGATCCGGATCCCAACGGGCTGAACAAAGTCGAAGCCATGAAGCAGAACTATTACAAGCTGCAGCTGGACTGCCTTGTAATTCTCGGTGGTAACGGCACCCACAAGACTGCGAACCTGTTGCGCAAGGAAGGACTGAATATCGTGACCCTGCCCAAGACCATCGACAATGACCTGTGGGGTACTGATATGACCTTCGGTTTCCAGAGCGCAGTAGATATTGCTACGGATGCCATCGACTGCATCCATACCACAGCAGCTTCCCACGGCAGAGTATTTATCGTGGAAGTTATGGGACATAAAGTAGGGTGGCTGACCCTGAATGCCGGAATGGCAGGCGGTGCGGACATCATCCTGCTTCCAGAGATCCCTTATGATATCGATAAGGTGATCGAGAAGATCGAAGACAGGGACAAAAAGGGCTGCCGTTTTACCATTATCGCTGTGGCTGAGGGTGCGATTTCCAGGGAAGATGCTGCCCTGACCAAAAAAGACTACAAGAAAAAGATGGAAAAATATCCGTTCCCTTCCGTATCTTACGAAGTGGCTGCACAGATCCAGGAGAAGACCGGCAGAGAAGTACGTGTCACCGTACCCGGCCATATGCAGAGAGGCGGAAGCCCCTGCCCTTATGACAGAGTATTCGCCAGCCGTCTGGGCTCCGAGGCAGGCAAGCTGATCCTGGATAATCAGTATGGATTCATGGTAGGTTACAAGAACCGTGAGATCGTAAGGGTTCCGTTAGAGGATGTAGCGGGCAAGTTAAAGACCGTGGATCCCGATGCTACCATCGTACAGGAAGCGAAGCTGCTGGGCATCTGCTTTGGCGATTAAGACAGAAAATGAATGAGTAACTATTTTCGCCAAGCATCTGCTAATATTTGATGGCTCTGAATAGTTACAAGGAAGAGAGAGAATACATGTCATATACAGCACTATACCGGAAGTTTCGTCCGGATGCTTTTTCCGACGTCAAAGGTCAGGATCATATCGTGACCACACTGAAGAATCAGCTGCGGGCGAACCGGATCGGTCATGCGTATCTTTTCACCGGAACGAGAGGTACCGGTAAGACTACGGTGGCAAAGATTTTTGCGAAAACAGTGAACTGTGAACACCCCACAGAGGACGGCCCCTGTGGGGAATGCCGTATTTGTAAGGCGATTGCGGCGGGAGCCAGCATGAATGTCATCGAGATCGATGCGGCTTCCAACAACGGTGTGGACAATATCCGTGAGATCATCGACGAGGTATCCTATTCCCCTGCGGAGGGAAAATACAAGGTCTACATCATCGACGAGGTGCATATGCTCTCCCCCGGAGCTTTCAACGCATTGTTAAAAACGCTGGAAGAGCCGCCATCTTATGTTATTTTTATTCTGGCGACCACAGAGGTGCACAAGATCCCCATTACGATCCTGTCCCGCTGCCAGAGATATGATTTTAAACGAATCTCCATTGATACCATCACGGATCGCATGAAGGAACTGATGGACACGGAGCAGGTACAGGTGGAGGACAGAGCTCTGCGCTACATTGCCAAGGTGGCAGACGGCTCCATGCGTGATGCCTTGAGCCTGTTGGATCAGTGTATTGCCTTCCATCTGGGCAAAGAACTGACCTACGATATGACCCTGGATGTGCTGGGGGCAGTGGATACGGAAGTGTTCAGCAGGTTGCTGCGCTTCGTTATGGACCGGAATGTGTTAGGCTGCATTGAACTGTTGGAAGAGATCGTCATGCAGGGCAGGGAGCTGGTACAGTTTGTCACGGACTTTACCTGGTATCTGCGGAATCTGATGTTGGTACAGACAGCGGATAATCTGGAGGATGTCATAGACATGTCTACGGACAATCTGGCGAATCTGAAGGAAGAAGCTTCCATGCTGTCCATGGACCAGATCATCCGCTATATTCATATTTTCTCCGAACTGTCCGGCCAGATCCGCTATGCGGCACAGAAACGTATTCTGGTAGAGATCGCGCTGATCAAGCTGTGCAAGCCGGAGATGGAGACGGATCAGGAGGCGGTCCTGGATAGAATCCGCCAGGTGGAGGAAAAGGTCGAGAACGGTATTGTAGTCACGGCGGCCCAGATGCCTGCCGGAGCTCCCGGAGCACAGGGAGTGCCGCAGGCCGGTGTGGCAAAGCCGAAGCCACAGTTGCCGAAGGCGGTCCCCGAGGATATCCAGGAGATCGTACGGAAATGGCCGGCCATCGTGGGAAATGCCGAGAATCCCATGAAGATGTATCTGAAAAACGCCCGATTAAGTCTGGGTGGAGACAACAAGCTCATGGTGGTGTTGGAGGACGGACTGGCTTCCGATTATTTCAAGGGGGAAGCCCACGAACAGAACAAGCAGCAGTTGGAAATGCTGTTGTCCGATTTTTCCAGCAAAGAGATTGAAGTGACGATCCAGACGGTGGAAAGCAGCAGAGAATTCGAAGACAACTATGTGGATCTCAGTAAGGTCATCAACATGGAGATCGATGAGGAAGAGTGATCCTGCGTGAATTTGGGATTGCGGCAGCCTTACAGATAAGGTAAGATAGAATAATAACTCAACCATATATGAGCACGTAGGACAATAGTCCGAAATGCGAATATATGTTATGATTTCGAAAGTGCGCAGCACGGAGAAATCAATTATAAATAATATGGAGGAAACAGCAACATGGCAAAAAGAGGTGGATTTCCCGGAGGCGCAATGCCCGGAAATATGAATAATCTGATGAAGCAGGCACAGAGAATGCAGCGTCAGATGGAAGAAGGACAGAAGGAACTGGAGACCAAGGAGTTCTCCGCATCCGCAGGTGGAGGAGCTGTGGAAGTGACCATCAACGGTAAAAAAGAGATCACATCCATCAAGCTGGCAGAGGAGATCGTGGATCCCGAGGATATCGAGACTCTGCAGGATGCTATCGTGGCAGCAGCCAACGAAGCACTGCGCAAGGCGGATGAAGCCAATGCAGAACTTATGGGCAAAATGACCGGAGGATTAGGAGGATTTCCTTTCTAATGGAACTCTACAGCGGACAGATCAATAAATTAATAGAAGAACTGGCAGCCCTTCCGGGGATTGGCAGTAAGTCCGCACAACGACTGGCTTTTCACCTGATCAATATGCCGAAGGACCGTGTGGACAGACTGGCAAACGTCATGATCGAAGCCAGAGCCAATGTCCGCTATTGCAAGGAATGCTATACTCTGACGGATAAGGAACTCTGCCCGGTGTGTGCGAATCCCAGACGGGATCATCGTACCATTATGGTGGTGGAGAACACCAGAGATCTGGCGGCTTATGAGAAGACCGGCAAATATGAGGGCGTGTACCATGTACTGCATGGTGCCATTTCCCCGATGCTGGGTGTGGGACCCGGTGACATCAAGCTGAAGGAACTGATGGAGCGCCTGCAGGGAGATGTGGAGGAGGTCATTATCGCAACCAATTCCAGCCTGGAAGGTGAGACCACGGCAATGTATATCAGCAAGCTTATCAAGCCCACAGGAATCAAGGTGACCAGAATTGCCAGTGGTGTCCCTGTAGGAGGAGATCTGGAATATATTGATGAGGTAACATTACTCCGCGCTTTAGAGGGCAGAGTGGAATTATAGACAGTATGCATGAAATAAAAATGGATAAAAGTGGGAGGGAAAGACAATGGCAGTAACAAAAAGTTTATTTGGGAAAAGCCCGGAAGGGAAAGAGATCTCGCTGTATACCCTGAGTAATAGTAAGGGTATGAAGGCAGCGGTGACAGATCTGGGCGCTACTCTGGTGCGCGTACTGGTACCGGATGCCGCGGGCAAGGCGGACGACCTGGTGCTGGGATTTGACAATGGTGAGAGCTATTACGGCAACGACAGCTTTTTCGGCACGGTGATCGGCCCCTGTGCGAACCGTACCGGCGGTGCAGAGTATACGCTGGATGGCGTTACTTATCAGCTGGACAAAAATGACGGTGCCAACAATTTACATACCCATAAGCAACTGGGATTCCATAAGAGACTCTGGGATGCGGAGATAGGAGAGAACAGCGTGACATTTTCTCTGGAGGATGAGGATGGGCAGCTGGGATTTCCAGGCAATAAGAAGGTATCCGTAACCTACTCTCTGAGTGAAGAGAATGAGCTGACTCTGCATTACCATGCTTCCAGTGACAAGAAGACCATTATCAACCTGACCAACCATTCCTATTTCAATCTGGACGGTCACGGTGCAGGCAGCATTGAAGAGCATGAACTGTGGCTGAGAGCCTCGCACTTTACTCCGGTGGCAGCAGGATCGATCCCTACCGGTGAGATTCGTGCGGTATCAGGCACACCCATGGATTTTACACAGCCCAAGAAGATCGGCAGAGACATCCGGGAAGATTATGAGCAGTTACTCCTGACCGGAGGCTATGACCATAATTTCGTGATCGATGGATGGAACGATGACGGTACATTACGGCATATTGCCACAGTAAAAGGCCCGAAGAGCGGCAGAGTAATGAAGGCATACACCACCCTGCCAGGAGTGCAGTTTTATGCAGGCAATTTTATTGATGTACAGCCCGGAAAAGATGGGGTGACCTACGGCAACCGCTGCGGTTTTGCATTGGAGACCCAGTATTTCCCGGATACCATTCATCATGAGAATTTCCCCTCCTATGTATTTGGCGGGGAGAACGGCAGAGAATACGATTCTGTTACCGTATATAAGTTTGAAGCATAGCTAAGAATACATAGAATATGGTGCAAACTTTGTCGAACTGTTTTTGAAGGGGTGCGACAAAGAACGCTAAAATACCTCCTGTGCGGATGCTATAGTTAGTGATAACTGATAGAAACGGCATGGGAGGTGTTTTTTGTATGGAATTACCGAAGAACATAACGCAGATCGGAGAGGCGGACAAGCACTGCAGAATCTATGTGGAAGATTATGTGGTATCTTACATAAAACAAATGAATGGAATGGCACAGAACAAGGATATTGCCATAGCATTATACGGCAGGAAGACAGCAGAGGACGGTGTGGCATATCTATTCGCCTATGGCTCCGCAAAGCTGAATTTCCTGCAGAAGCCGGTGCGGCACCTGTCCCAGGCGCAGGAACAGGAGATTGAGAAGCTGCGGAGAAAGTATTTTTCGGAAATGACCTTTTTAGGCTACCAGATACTGAATGGTGAGATGGTGGAAGGTTTCCAGATCTGCGAACAGGAGATCTGCCGGTATGTGGCGGGGTATGCGCAGTTCTATGAAAAAAATGACAGTATGCTGGCGTATATGTTGGAGAACCGGGGGGAAGAGGCAGAACCGGAGAAGGTGGATCAGGAAAAATACGAAGTGGTGAAGAAACGGCAGGAGGAACGCAGACAGAGACAGGAGAGCGGAAATGCCTTCCGTGCCGCCGGACATACGGAGAATGCACCTGTGGAATATCGCAGAGCGGTAGAGAACAGACGCAGGGAACCGGATAATATTATACCCATGCCAACGACTGGACTGCGTCGTATGAAAATGGCGGCTGCCGGTGTCTTTGTTCTGCTCTGCGTGATGGCATTGGCATTGATGCGGCAGGAAAGCACCGGAGAATCCCTGGGGGAGACAGCCAGGCAGGCCATGAGTAACCTGATGGAGCAGAAACTGCCGGATGCGGTGGAGGAACAGAGCCAGATCAGCACGCTGGTGGCGGAGGACAAGCTGGAGGATGCCCTGCGACAGGAAAATGCTGCGGCGGGAAATACTACTGGGACTGCAGCAGAGACAGTGATGCCGGAAGGCACGGAAAATGCATCAATGGATGGAACGGGAAACAGTGCTGTAGATCCGACGGAAGAAAATACGGGCAGTGTAGCGGATGGAACCTCTGCGGACAGCAATGTCACAAAAAATACGACAGATGTGACGGAGGTAACAGAACAGAACACGACACAGGAAACAATACAGGATGTGACACAGACGGCAGAACCTGCAGTGGCAGAGACTCCTACAGTGGAGGCGGTTGCTCAACCCACACATTATACTATCCAGAGAGGGGACACACTGATCGGTATTTCTCTGCGGAACTACGGCAGCAACAGTAAAGTATCTGAGATCTGTTCCCTGAACGGTATTGCTGACCCCGATGATATCAAGATCGGTCAGGAAATCCTTCTCCCGTAAAAAACTTATTTTCAAAAAGGGGAAGTGTGTTATACTGTAACTACATGAGCAAAAAGCAGACTGCGCCGCAGTAATTTTGCGAATGCGATTCTTAATAGTTACGATAATACATAAGGAAACAGATACATGGCAGCAGATATCAAGAATTATCTGAAGGAAAAAGAAAAGCGGCAAAAGAGTCAGGATGACTATAAGAAAAAGATCCGCAAACACCGGCTGAAAATCGTGTACCGGGTGCTGTTGGTGGTGGCGGCTTTGGGAGCAGCACTTGCTCTTGTGGTGGTACAGGCAAAGAGACATATCTATACGGGATATGACACCGTATCTTCCATTAGCCGGGAGGTCTCATCGGATGCCACAGACATACGGTTGAAAAACAGTATTCTTACATATAGTAAAGACGGCGCTCACTGTACGGATGCCAAGGGAAATGTAAAGTGGAATCAGACTTATGTGATCCAGGATGTGAAGATCGCTACTTGTGGCGATGTGGCAGCTATCGGCAGTTATAACGGCCGTGAGATCTACGTGCAGAATACGGACAAGCAACTGGGAACTATTACAACGACCATGCCGATCCGAAATATCACAGTGTCGGAAACGGGAAGAGTGACAACAGTGCTGGCGGATACGGATGTAGCCTGGATCATGACTTACGAAGCGGACGGTACCAACAGCTACACGGGACAGGCGCATATGACGGATGGAGGTTATCCGGTATCCGTCAGTTTGTCACCGGACGGAGAGCTTCTGGCAATCAGTTACCTGTATGTGGATGCAGGCGTAGTAAAAAGTAATGTGACATTCTACAATTTCGGACCGGTGGGCGAGAATCAGAGCGATTATATGGTCAGCGCATATTCTTATTCCGACCTGGTCGTGCCGAAAGTGCAGTTTATGAATAATGATACAGCGTTTGCGGTAGGAGACAGCCGCCTTATGATCTATTCGGGTACCCAGAAGCCTGTGACGGCGGGAGAATACCTGTATGACGACGAGATCCAGTCGGTTTTCTACAGCGATAAATATGTAGGACTGGTGTTCCTTTCGGACCAGGCGGAGACCAAGTACCGCATGGATGTGTACAATACTTCGGCGGCAAAGGTGGGCAGCTACTATTTTGATGTGGATTATACGGATATTTTCTTCGGGGATGATGACATGGTGATCTACAACGAATCGGAGTGCCAGATCTTTACAACGGACGGTGTGGAAAAATACCATGGCAGCTTCGGTAAGAGTGCCCGGCTTCTGCTTCCTGCAGGAGGTTCCTACAAATATTATCTGGTGACAGATAGTACAATAGATACGATACAGTTAAAATAAAGGAGTATACCAATGAATCTGAATTTATTACTGGTCATCATGGCAGTAGTATTGATCTGCATGGTGATGGACGGCTACAAGAAGGGAATGGTAAAATCCCTGATCTCTCTGATCTCCCTGCTGATTACCTGTGTGGTGCTGTTCCTGATCGGGAATGGTCTGAGCAGTTACTTTGATGGAAAGATATTCAATGTGATCCTGACAATACTGTTGCTGGCGGCGATCGGTTTGGTGCATCATCTTCTTAATATCGTATTTTTCTCGGCAAAGATGATTGTGAAACTACCTATAGTACATAGCCTGGACAAATTACTAGGTATTGTGGTTGGAATGTTGGAAACTGTTCTAATTGTTTGGACAATATACGCATTTAATATCTTCAGAGACCTGGGAACCCTGGGCCAGGTGATCGTAGATTATACCAGAGACAGCAGAATACTTACATGTTTGTATGAAAATAACTATCTGGCATATCTGGTGGAACAGCTCGGACAAAAGCTTCCGTTCTTTGTAAAATAGTAAAAAACAGAATAGAAACATGGCAAAAATCCCCTGTTTATGCGGAATTGACGTAGCAGGGGATAATTTGTGCAAAAAATTCGAAAAATAGTGTTGACAAGTACAGTGGGGGATGATATACTCAGATTCGTTGTTGAGGCAGCACCGAGACAACACAACAGCTCGAAAGAAACTTGAAAAGATTTCAAAAAAAGTTGTTGACAAAGTCTGACAGATATGTTAACATAAATACCTGTCACGGAAAACAAAGTTTTCCAAGACGAAAAAAGATTTCAAAAAAGTTGTTGACAAACGAAAGCGGTTATGATAAGATATCAGAGTTGCCGCTG
>OHAX01000630.1_pt1 | contig 20131 bp, 14 predicted proteins | sample 1577261 | NCBI WGS metagenome assembly OHAX01 (sample SAMEA3541483, study PRJEB24748) | human gut metagenome | biome: human gut; feature: human-associated habitat; material: faeces | place: China | collected 2012 | reverse complement strand
AAATATGACTTCAGCATGCCTGAGAACAGACAGATAAGACTGCTTGCAAGAGAGGGTATCCACATAAGCAATACCACGCTGAACAGCTATATCCATAACGGAATCGCCAAACTAAGGGAGTTCATGGAAGATGTCTTCAAGGAGTTTGTACAGAGAGCTAATTACCTTATGGTTGATGAGACTACTGAGCTTGTTGGAGTGGAAACAAAGGAAGGTAAGGCTTACAGGAGAAAGTACTTATGGGCTTTCTTTGCCAAGCATATTAAGATGGTCTATTATCACTATAATAACGGCAGCAGGTCGTCCGATGCGGCAAAATCATTCCTGGAATATTTTATGGGAACCATATCCACTGACGGATATACGGTTTACAGGATGTTTGACGGAGACGACTCAAAGGTGCTTCATATAGGATGCTGGACGCATTGTAGAAGGTTGTGGGTTGATGCCCTGCCTTCAGACAGAACAGCGATGGACATAATAGATCCTATCGGTGAGATGTTCAGAAATGAAGACCTGTTCCGTATGATGAAACTCAGCGGTGAGCAGATTAAGGAAAGAAGGCTTAAGCTAACAGGACCGATTCTTGAACGTATCCATCATAAGGTGGTCATTATGATGCAGGATGCGAAGATTATGGCTAACGAACTGATGAGAAAGGCCGTGAACTATACGATAAACCAGTGGAAATCCTTGAGAAATATCCTCAAGGACGGTTCAGCAGAAATCTCGAACAACCTCTGTGAGCAAAGGATGAAACCTGTAAAGCTGCTGCTCAAGAACTGTATGAACGTTGGCAGTGAGGATGCGGCAGAAAACTCTGCATTCACCTTCTCTCTGATAGAAAGCTGTAAGTTGAACGGCATAGACCCTCAGAATTACCTGAAACACTTGTTTGAATGTATTCTTCATGGTAAGGACTGCGACAAGAAGGCTCTTCTGCCATGTTTCTATAAACCGGAATGTTAAAACAAAAATATTTTCTTACGGGCATTTTTATTTTATCGGCTGAAAGACAGCCGATAAAATTGGCGTGGCGGAAAATAGTATGGTTACGCTTTGAATAGTTTCTTGTTCAAGTGAGGAATAGCAGAACCCACCTTGTTTTCTCGTAATATCCTCCTATGCAAATTGATAACTTGTAATACATACCTGCTATTCATATTCTCGTTGATAAACAACTGTTTAAAAGTGCTACCTTGATAACCTTCGATTGGAGTTCTGAATACTTCACCCGAGTTTTCTCCATCAACTAAAATCAAAAGAGATTTTGTAGCTACATATTTGCCGGAAGTCAAAGTTTTGGCATCACGCTCACCACGCAAATATTTGACATCAAGATTTATTCGTTCTATACCATTTTGCTTATCACCATCAATCAACGAACATAGTATTTGCATGGGTGCAATTGTCCATCCATCAGGCAACTGCGTATAATGCCCGATATATTCTATTATATTGTTGCCGTATTCATTATAAATCAATATAATATGGTAACAAAATTCAAAAGCTATCTCGCCAAAACTAATTTGGCAAAAAACACTGTTACATCGTATGTGTGGACAGTACAGTATTTCCTCAATCATTATGGAGAAGTAAACAAAAAGAACCTTTTAACATATAAAGGGTATCTGGTGGAGAACTTTAAACCGCAAACGGTAAACCTACGATTGCAAGGTATCAACAAGTATTTGGAATTTACAAAACAGGAGAAACTGAAGGTAAAGTTCGTCAAAGTACAGCAGAAGAACTTTTTGGAAAACGTAATCAGCGATGCAGACTACAAATTTCTAAAAACACGCTTAAAAGCTGATGGTTATAATGAGTGGTATTTTATCGTATGGTTTATGGCTGCCACAGGCGCACGTGTCAGTGAATTGCTTCACATCAAAGCTGAGCATGTACAAGTTGGCCATCTTGATCTTTACAGTAAAGGTGGAAAAATACGTCGTTTATATATTCCGAAAAATTTGCGTACAGAAGCCACAAAATGGCTCAAAGAAAAAAGTCTTATTTCCGGCTATATATTCCTGAACCGATTTGGGGAACGTATTACAACACGTGGCATAGCCCAACAACTGAAACATTTTGCGGGAAAATACGGAATGAATAAGGAAGTGGTTTATCCTCATTCATTTCGTCATCGTTTTGCCAAGAACTTCCTTGAACGATTCAATGATCTTGCCCTACTTGCCGACCTTATGGGACATGAAAGTATTGAGACTACTCGTATCTATCTCCGTCGAACAGCTAGTGAACAGCAAAAAATTGTGGACAAAGTAGTAAACTGGTAAGTTTTATCTATCCTTAGAAGTGTAATTAATTACACTTCTAAGGATTTTTGAATATCATCAAGGGATGAGAACAGTTCTTCTATCTTTTGAACTATGCGTTGTTGCTCTTCTAATGGAGGTAAACAAATTTGAAAATTTTGCAGATGAGCATTCTTCACATTATTAATATTAGAACCTTTTGCTACATTCCTAATGTAATCTTTGTAGGCATCAGTTTGGAATATAAGACGTATATACGGTGACAAGGTTTTCTGTTTTGGTCTCACAATTCGAAGAAAAGCTCCGATTTGTGTTTTAGGAATATCCCTATCAGCAAAACCAGTTTTCCCAATCAATGTTTGGCTTCCAGTAGAAGCGACAACGATAATATCCCCACGCTGTACTTGATTATCATTATTTTGATATGAAAGGGATATGAATACATCATCAAAACAATCAATGACTTTCCCGTTCTGTATATTGCCACCTCGTAATACTCTTATACCTGTATCTTGAATATCGGCTTTATTATATGAAACTCCTCCTATTATTGAACAGACATCATTGACAGTTACCGAGTACCAGCCTTGCGGCAACTTCCTACTATGCCCGTTATCACAAGGTGTGAAGTCGGGATTTATGCGTTTCAACAATTCAATGGCTGGCTCATCATTCGGATCTTGCGGTACGAGTTTGCCGTGAATGGCAAGGTCGAGGATTCTGCTTTTAGTTTGTTTGATAGTTGTTTGTAAATCCTCTTTCCCTTGCTCTATTTGGTCAATCAGGCAAAACCAGTCATTCAATTTTTGAGAAATTCTTTGTTGCTCTTTTAATGGTGGTACAGGAACCATGACTTCATTGATTGTAGCAACAGATAATCCCGGTTGTGCCGTCGAAGTTGCGTATTGATTTAAATTCAAATATAGCAATATATTAATAGCCCAATCAATATTAGTATCACAATATGTATCAACAACAACTGCATGTTCGGTAGCATAAAATCGTCCATTGGCTTCATTTATATTACCGCATAATGCTCCTTGTCTTCCAATTAGCGGGAAGCGTCCCTCTCTATTATAACTACTGACGTATCCTCTAAGTCCATTACCACCATAACAAGGGAAACAATGTGTCTTATCTTGTTTCTCAGATATGTCTTTAGCTGTAATATTCTTACCGGCTTGCAAAGTAAATATATCTCCCAAAGTTGTCCACACCCAATTATCCGGCACCTCAAACGGCACGTTCTCATAATGTGGCTTATGTGGTTTTAAAGTAATAAACAAAAGTGGTTTATTGCATGAGTATTATTAATAGCGACAATATTATTCTGTGTAATATAGATAGTAGGTATATTTCAATAAAAAAACAGAGGTGTTTACTATATTAAAATAACTATTCTGTATCTTTGTGACTTAAAAAGTAATTCACGGGCAGGTGATTTTGTTTTTATAAAGGTGTTTGTTCTTTTGTAGGGTGATTTTGATATATTGTTGAAAGAATTGGACATGATAAAATAAGATATTGGAAGGTGAATTAATGAAGAAAAGTTCTAATACTATTTGAGTATGATTGACAGAAGACAGATATATCAAGATTTTCAAGCTGCTTTTCCAAAAGAGCATCTTGTAGAAATGACACTTACACAATATACAAATCTCGAAAGACAGAATTCGTTTTGTTATTGGGTTGAATCTAAAACATATGATTTAGGTTCTATTTGGGGTGGCTCTTCTTATAAGTTTGGTATCTATGAATATAGAAACAAACCCAATAAGGGTGATTCTCGTATTGTTAGTAATGATAAGTACGCTTGGTACAACAAATATGATAAGCAGACTGCTGATGAAGCATTTGCTGTTGTCAGAAGTACAATAATTAAAATAGCAGAACATGCAGGCAAAGGTGAATTGGAAGCAATAGAGAAAATAGATGAGTTAGGTGATGCTTACAAATGGAAAATAGCATTCTTATATTCAGATGAGACTCTAATACCTGTATATAAGCGTGGTGTGTTGGTTAAGTTGGCTAGTTGTTTTGGAATGTCTGTCACAAATAAAACTAAAATTTCTGATTTGCAAAGGTTCCTGATAGAACAGAAAGGCGAAAAAGACCTTTTCGAATTTTATGAGGAGTTACTAAATATTGTGAATGAATTAGATAGTTCAAATATGGAACATAAGATTTGGTTATACGCTCCGGGAGAAAATGCATCTAAGTGGGATGTATGTTTATCTCAAAATATAATGTGTATTGGTTGGGATGATATGGGTAACCTTTTGGAATACTCTTCTAAGAAAGAAATGGCAACTAAGTTGCAGGATATATATGGCAAGCCGGGATCTTCGTTTAAAAATGATAGTTTGGCATTATGGGAGTTTACTCATGAGATGCAAGTGGGTGATATTGTTATAGTCAAAAAGGGGCAGAATCAAATAATAGGGCGTGGTATTGTGGAAAGTGACTATGCTTTTGATGATTCTTTTCCTGATTTTAAGAATGTTCGTAAAATGCAATGGACGAATGTCGGAGAATGGGAAACAGTAGGTAAGAATGTCCAAAAAACTTTGACCGATATAACCAAGCAGCCGGATTATGTGAAATCTTTGGAGAAACTATTTGAAGATAAATCGCAAAAGCAATATTGGTGGCTTGTGGCAAGTCCTAAGATATGGAGCTTTTCGAAAGCCCCGGTTGGGGAAATACAAGACTATACCCTTTATAATGATAGTGGTAACCAACGAAGGGTGTTCCAAAATTTTATTGATGCAAAAGAAGGAGATGTTGTTATTGGCTATGAAGCTACTCCTGTTAAACAGGTGGTAGCTATTGCAGAAATAGCCAAATCTGCCGATGGACAAAAAATATATTTCAAAAAGACTGAAAGCTTATTGAATCCTGTTGATTATTCAGTTATAAAGGATATACCGGAATTAAGTGGTATGGAATTCCTGAAGAATAAGAACGGCTCGTTTTTCAAACTGACAAAAGACGAGTATAAGATATTGATGCAATTAATACGTGGCGGAAATCCTATGCATAATCCTCAATATTCTGAAACAAATTTTTTGGATAATGTATTTATAAAATCAGAAGAGTATAACAAATTGAGAAACCTGTTGTTAGCAAAGAAAAATGTCATATTACAAGGCGCTCCGGGTGTTGGTAAAACGTATTCGGCAAAACGTTTAGCTTATTCTATTATAGGAGAAGAAGATAGAACTAAAATAGAGTTCATTCAATTTCATCAGAATTATTCCTACGAGGATTTTGTGATGGGATATAAGCCAAAAGAAGATGGTGGTTTTGAGCTTAGACGAGGGGTATTCTATAATTTCTGCCAGAAAGCCCAAAGTGATCCGGATAAGAAGTATTTCTTTATTATTGATGAAATTAATAGAGGAAATATGAGTAAGATTTTTGGTGAGTTACTGATGCTTATTGAAAACGATTATCGGGGCGAAAAATATCAAATCCGTCTTGCATATAATGATGAGTATTTTTCTGTACCGGAGAATCTTTATATCATAGGTATGATGAATACGGCAGACCGTAGCCTGGCTATGATTGACTACGCTTTACGTCGTCGGTTCAGTTTCTTTGATATGGTGCCGGGATTTGATTCGGATGGTTTCAAAAAGTATCAGGAGAAGCTTGATTGTGATGCCTTTAATAGGGTGATTGATGCTATCAAAGCTCTGAATGTTGAGATTGCTAAAGATGATTCACTCGGAAAAGGTTTTTGTATCGGTCATAGTTATTTCTGTAATCAGGAATCTATTGATAATATGTGGCTTGGAAATGTGATTGAATATGATATTGCCCCTATGTTGCGTGAATATTGGTTTGACAATGATAAGAAATTCAAAGAAGAAACAGACAAATTATTGAGCTTGATAAAATGACAATAGACAAAGGTATATTCATTCGCAATATCTATTATATGTTGACTTATGCTTTTCAAGAGCTTAAGCAGAATAACTATGAAGAAATAGCAGGTGAAGAATTTGACGAGATTCATGATTTATTTGCCGAAATTCTAGTTCGTGGCATTTCGTATCAACTTAAGCAAGGGTTACATAAAGAATATATTTCCTGTCATGGTTCATTATCTACGTTAAAGGGCAAGCTTGATATAAATGGTACTATCAATAATTTGATGCGAAAACAACAGAAAATAGATTGTGAGTATGATGAATTATCAGAGAATAACAAATTTAATCAGATATTAAAGACGACTGTTCAATTCTTGCTGAAACATCCGAATGTCAAATCGGACAGAAAAGCTTCGTTGAAGCGTCTTATGCTTTTCTTTAGCAATGTAGAAGTTATTGATATTCTGACGATAAACTGGACTACTATGCGCTTTGATAGAAATTGTAAGACTTATCAGATGCTTCTATATGTTTGTTATTTTATTCTCGACGGGATGTTAATGACTACGGAAAAGGGTACGTATAAAATGAGGGATTTCTCCGATGAACATATGTGCAGGCTTTATGAGAAGTTTGTTTTGGAATATTACCGAAAGCATTATCCGGAATTAAAAGCAAAGGCTACTCAAATAGACTGGAATATTGATAAAGAACAGTCTACTTCCAGTATTCTTCCTATAATGCGGACGGATATAACGTTGACATTTAAAGAGAGAACATTAATTATTGATACCAAATATTATAGTAAATCAATGCAATGCCAATTTGACAAGAGAACTATTCATTCTAATAACCTGTATCAAATCCATTCTTATGTAATGAATTATGATGTTAATCATACTGGGAACGTGGATGGAATGTTGCTGTATGCCAAGACAGAAGAAGATATAACACCTGATGGACAGACGACATTTAGGGATGGGAATATCATATATTACCGGACACTTGATCTGAATCAGGATTTTGAGAATATCAAGAAACAATTGGATGGATTTCTAGTACATAGTCTATAACTATTATTGGTGTAATACTTCGCTTGCCATGATATAACAGAGAAATCATACCCTATCTAATTTATAGTAATATTTTATTTAAAATAAAACCATTATTACTTTTAATTCTAGATAAGTTACTCTATCTTTGTAAGGTAGCACAAACAAAAGTGTAACCTTATATGAATCAAGACCATTGTTTAGTAGAACAGTTTGAAATGATATTTAGAGCTCATTTCTCTTCAGTGAAGTTTTTTATCAATACGTTTCTTAAATCGGAAGCAGATGCGGAAGATTTGGCTCAAGATGTATTTACCAAATTATGGACTAATTTTGAGACGTGGCAAAATAATGATGGAAAAGAAGGGTATATATACGTTATGGCAAAAAATGTAGCATTTGATTTTATCAAGCACAAAAGACTGGAAAATGATTATCGGGAGGAACAAATAAAGAAAAGTACAATTAAGGATTTGTTAGGCTTCTCAGATCCGTTAAATTCGCTTTATTATAAAGAAATGCAACTAATAATAAGAATGGCTCTTGAAAACTTTCCTGAACGTCGCAGAAGGATTTTTGAGATGAGCCGTTTCAATAATATGAGCAATCAGGAGATTGCATTATCCTTACATCTTTCTGTTCGTACAATAGAGCATCAGATATATTTGTCGCTTCAAGTTTTAAAGAGAATCATTTTAATTTTATTTTTCCTGTATTTTCTTTAAGTAGCTGGAATGTTTCAATCGTTATATATGAAATTTCAAAATCTAATATAATGATAACATGAAGAATTATTTTCAGAAAATATTATCCCTTTTTGCCCGACATAATTATTCGGAACAAACAAATCAAATGTTTTACAGGTGGTTGGTTGATAATGAATATGAAAAAGAAAAGGATGAAGCATTACAGGAGCTTTATCTAGAAGCAAGAAAAAAAGGAAAAGTATTCGACCTGGAGAAATCACTGGAACGTTGGAAGTTAGATAACAATCTTACACATGTTCAACCTCAACAAAAGTCCGATAAAAAACTGTTTATGCGATTGTGGCAATCGGTAGCTGTTATATTATTAATAGTATCTATATCTTTAGGATATCTGCTTTGTAAGGCAGAAAAAGACGATTCAGGAATAACTCAGCAATGCATATCGGGCACTCAGATGAAGACATTTTTTTTGCCTGACGGAAGTCGGGTAAGAATGAATTCGAGGAGTATGTTATTATATCCCGAACAATTTACAGGAAAGTACCGTAGTGTTTTTCTAATTGGCGAAGCTAATTTTAAAGTAAAAGCTAATAAAAACAAACCGTTTATTGTCAAAACCAATGATTTTCAAATAACAGCTTTGGGAACCGAGTTTAATGTATCCGCATATACTGAAGATAATAATGTTTTTACAACTCTAATAACAGGGAGTGTTCTTGTGGAATTTGACGACTTGGGCAAAAAGAAGTTACTTAAGCCAAATGAACAATTGGTGTATAATAGGAAGAGCCGTCAAGATACTCTGACTTATCCTGATATGAAAGATGTGACAGCATGGCAAAAAGGTGAGTTGCTATTTAATCGAAAGACTATAACGGAGATTATAACGATATTGGAACGTAAGTACGATTGTAAGTTCTTTTATAATCAGCATAGCTTAAAGAATGATCGTTATAGTTTCAGGTTTAAAGATAATCCACCTTTGTCTGAAGTTATGGATGTTATTGTTGATGTAGCAGGAGATTTATGTTTTAAGATAGAACATGATAAATGCTATATTATGCAGAAATAATTTTGATATTAGAAAGTTAAAGCGGTGGAAGGTATGTCGAATAACTAAAACGGAGAAAGGAGGAATTATTAAGCTTTTAGAACGCATTACCTAAGCGAAATAGTAACCATATAAAAAGTAATACTATATGAAAAATTTGAAATACTTCTTGTTACTCGTTGTAGCAATGGTGGCAGGAACTTTGATCATAAGTTGCAGTAGTGATGACTACATGGGAGAGGCACAACAACAACAAGGTATTTCGCCAACTACTCGCGGCGTCAGCGACAAGATGCCGAAGTTGACTACTTATATTGAAACTAATGATGTAAATCCTCTAAATGCAGGAGAGTACTATTTTACAGGTACGGATCCGCAAGAGCAGGTGATTGATAATGTGATTCTGTTTGCTTCTAATATTCGGGGTGCGGCTAGTACTGTTCAATTGTATCATAACAATAATCAGTCTCATATATTGACCAATGCCGGTACGCTTATCGCTCCTTTACAACAGAAAGGTATCAGAGTCTCTTTAGGGCTGTTGGGTGATCACACCGGAGTGGGGTTCTGTAACTTGACACCGGCCATGATTGAAAGTTTTGCACAACAGATTGCCGCTTGTGTTAAGCAATACAATTTAGATGGTGTGGATTTTGATGATGAATATGCAGACTATTGGAAGGCACCTTCTAATTTGCCTTCACCAAGTACTATGATTTTTGGAAATCTTGTAAAAAGAGTGCGTCAGTTGTTGCCTGATAAACTGATTACAGTATTCAGTTTTGGTGGTTATACAAATTTTGATGCGACTACAATGAATGCCATTAGTTACATGTGGCCTGATTTCGGAGCGGATTGGAGTACTCCGGTCGGATTAGGGAATAGCAAATGGGCAAAGATGTCAATACACTGTACGGATGGTAGACCAAGTGCAGGCGTGATACAAAGTAGTGCTGCAAATTATAGTGGCTATGGCGCCATTATGATGTTCAATCTACGCGAGTCCGGTCAAACAAGCTTAATGAATAACTTTGCTTCAAGAGTTTGGGGAGGCAAGACCGTATCTCGTACGACGACTATCTATGCGAAGAATTATTAAGATATCAGGACGCTCTATGTGAATGAATTGAAGACTGGAAGTGATAGACTTTCAGAGAAGGACACTTCCGGTCTTTTATAAATTAACCTGAATATACAAACTGCAGATGCCTTTCATTTGTTGATAGGCACTGCTTAATAATAAAGATATATGTGAAAAAGTATCTATGCCAGAAATCTTTCTGCCTTGGATATGAAATCGAAAATTAAAACAGATAGACATGTGTTGCGAATAAAAAAGTTAGCAAACTAATACTTAAAATTCATGTTACACAGTTATACATTGAAAAATGATAAGAAGGCAAAAGGGATAAGATTTGTGTTGTTTTTATTTATGGTTGTAATACAAGCTACAGCTTTTGCCCAAAGTGGTATGAAAATTACTATTCAAAAAGAAAATATAACTGTTATTGAAGCACTGAAAGAAGTGGAGAAGCAATCAAAGCTTTCAGTAGGATATAACGATTCGCAATTAATTGATAAACCGGCTATCAATCTCAATTTGAAAAATATTGATTTGGAAAAAGCCCTCTCGATTATCCTTAAAGGAACAGGATTTACTTATGGAATTAAAAGAAATTATATTAATATTATTCCTCAACCAAAGACTGGAACTGTGGTTGTTAAACAGGTAACAGGCAGGGTTGTTGATGAGAAAAATGAACCACTGATAGGAGTAAATATACGGGTAGAAGGGACTGATGATGGAACTGTTACTGATTTGGAGGGTAAGTACGTCATAAAAGCTTCTATAGGTAGTATATTAAGCTTTACTTATATTGGCTATATTTCGTCTTATGTAAAAATAGCAGATAAGAATGTGTACAATATACAAATGTCTGCTAACGTAGAGGCGCTAAATGAAGTAGTTGTAACTGCCTTGGGTATCAAGAGGGAACAAAAGGCTCTGAGTTACAATGTACAACAGGTAAAATCCGACCAGTTGACAAATGTCAAGGATGCAAACTTTATTAATAGCCTGAATGGTAAAGTCGCAGGAGTTAATATCAACAGTAGTTCTTCAGGAGTAGGTGGAGCTAGTAAGGTGGTGATGCGTGGTACAAAGTCGATTGAACAAAGCAGTAATGCACTGTATGTTATTGACGGTATTCCCATGTTTAATTTCGGAGGTGGCGGTAGTATGGAGAATGGTTCACAGGGAGTGACTGAAAGCATTGCCGACATCAATCCGGATGACATTGAAAGTATCTCAGTGCTAACTGGAGCAGCAGCTGCCGCCCTTTATGGAAGTAATGCGGCAAATGGAGTCATCGTTATTAATACGAAACGTGGCAAAGTTGGTAAATTGCAGGTTTCTGTGTCTAGTAATACCGAATTCGCTAAGCCATTCGTACTTCCACATTTTCAAAATCGCTATGGTACAGGTAGTTCGGGAAAAGCAGGTAATTCTACTACGTTGAGTTGGGGGACTTTATTAAATGACGTATCTCGTAGAAACTATGAACCACGTGATTTCTTTGATACGGGGATAACTTATACCAATTCCGTTACATTATCAACGGGAACAGATAAGAATCAGACCTTCTTTTCTGCTGCTGCGGTTAATTCGGAAGGGATTGTACCGAACAACCGTTACAACCGTTTTAATTTCACCTTCCGTAACACTACAAACTTTCTGAATGACAGGATGAAGCTTGATGTAGGTGCAAGTTATATTATTCAGAATGACCGCAATATGACTAATCAAGGTGCTTACTCAAATCCGATAGTTCCTGTTTATTTGTTTCCACGTGGCGACGACTTTAATTTGATAAAAGTGTTCGAACGTTGGGATCCGGCCCGTAAGATTAAAACTATGTTTTGGCCTCAAGGGGAAGGAGACTTGCGGATGCAGAATCCTTATTGGATCGCTTATCGCAATTTACGGACGAATGGCAAGAAGCGTTATATGCTGTCTGCCTCTTTAAGTTATGATATTACAGACTGGCTGAATATTTCAGGGCGTGTTCGGGTTGATAATTCCAGTACCAAATATGAACAAAAATTATATGCAAGTTCCAATACTACTCTTACTGAAGGTAGTGCGCAGGGATTTTATGCTATATCTAAACCTGACGAAACACAAGTGTATGCTGATGCGTTGGCAAATATAAATAAACGTTTGGGTGATTATTCTATTGTGGTCAATATCGGGGCGAGCATCGTAGATAATAAGTATGACGAATTGAGTTATCGTGGACCGATACGTGCCAATGGTATTCCCAATGTTTTTAATGTGTTTGATCTTGACAATACTCAGAAGAAAGCACGTCAGGATGAATGGGAAGAGCAGACGCAGTCTATATTTGCCAGTGCTGAAGTAGGGTGGAAGAGTATGTTTTATCTTACGCTGACCGGACGTAATGACTGGGCGTCACAGTTGGCAAACTCATCTTCTACTTGTTTCTTTTACCCGTCAATTGGACTTTCGGCTGTCGTCTCTGAAATGGTGAAACTACCTTCTTTCGTGGATTATCTGAAAGTGCGCAGTTCGTTTAGTTCGGTGGGTATGCCTTATCCTCGTAACTTGACATCGCCTACTTTTGAGTATGACGAAACTACTCAAACGTGGAAGCCGAAAACACATTATCCCATTGGTGACCTTAAACCTGAACGGACCGATTCATGGGAATTTGGCTTGGATATGCGGCTTTTCAAGGACTTTAATCTCAGTTTGTCATGGTATTTGGCTAATACGTTTAATCAGACGTTCGATCCGAAAATTTCCGTATCATCCGGATATACTACCATTTACCTTCAAACAGGATATGTACGTAACCAGGGAGTAGAGCTTTCATTTGGTTACGGACATACATGGAAGAAAGATTTTCGCTGGCAAAGTAATTTTACATTAAGCCATAACAAGAACAAAATTATAGAATTGGTAAGGGACTATTTACATCCGGAGACTGGTGAGCCTATAAATAAAGATCGGCTGGATGTAGGCGGACTCGGAAAGGCCAGATTCATATTGAAAACAGGAGGTTCGCTGGGTGACCTTTACACACAGTCTGATTTGAAGCGAGACGACAATGGAATGGTAGAAATTTCTCCTGCGGGTACATTAGTAACAGTGAATAATCGACCTGATATTAAATTAGGAAGTGTTTTCCCTAAATGTAATTTGGCATGGAACAATCAGTTTTCATGGAAAGGGTTTAATATCAGTGCTTTAGTTACTGCACGTATAGGTGGTATTGTTTATTCGGCTACTGCAGCGGCCATGGATCAATATGGGGTATCTGAAAGTTCGGCGGTTGCCCGTGATAATGGTGGGGTATTAGTGAATGGACGTAATAGGGTGGATGCGCAGACATGGTTCACGGCTATTGGTTCACAAAGTGGTCTGCCACAGTATTATACTTATAGTGCTACCAATATTCGATTGCAGGAGGCGGCTATCGGTTACACGCTTCCACGTAAATGGTTGCATGATGTATGCGATATTCAGTTGTCTGTTGTGGGACGCAATCTCTGTATGATTTATAATAAAGCTCCTTTTGATCCGGAAGCCGTTGCAACGACTGGTAACTATTATCAAGGGATCGACTTTTTCATGTTGCCGAGTACCCGTAATGTCGGTTTGAATGTGAAAATCAACTTTTAACAGATAAAAAGTAGTTACTATGAAATATATAACATCTATCATAAAATTGCTTTCGCTAGCACTATTGCTTATTGTCGGTTACGCTTGTACGGATAATTTCGATAAAATCAACCGGAAGGATTATCAGGTTGACAAAGAAGAACTGGGGCGTGAAAGTTATAACGTAGGCGCCAGTCTTAAAGGATTACAAGGGTTGGTGATTCCTACGGAAGAACATCTCTATCAGTTTGTTGAAGCACTTGGCGCAGGTGCGTTTGCCGGTTACATTGGTTGTACTGTAGAATGGACGGCTAAGTTTGAAACGTATAATCCGCCAATAGATTGGCAAGAAGCTCCTTTTTCCGATTTAGTCACCCGTACTTATCCGTTTTATCGGGACTTGTTGGACAAAACAGACGATCCTGTGGCGTTGGCACTGGGAAAACTGTTTCGTGTGGTCATCATGCAGCGTGTGACAGATATGTACGGTCCGATTCCTTATTCAAAAATCATTTCTAAAACAGGTAAGGTTTCTCTTACCGTACCTTATGATTCGCAGGAAGAGGTATATAAGCAAATGTTCAGTGAATTGGACGAAGTGAGTGATGTCCTTAGGGATAATCTCAATTTGAGTGCGGAAGCTTTTCGTAAATTTGATGATGTATATCAAGGCGATCTTTCCAAATGGCTCAAATTTACTAATTCACTCAAATTGCGTATGGCCATGCGCTTGACTTATGTACCGGAAATGCAGGCGGAAATACAACGAATAGCCGAAGGAGCTGTAACGGCAGGCGTAATGATGGAAATAAATGATAACGCTTTCTTGAAAGTGGAAGAAAATAGGGTTGCTATGATTTTTAATGACTGGAATGACCAGCGTGCGGGGGCTGATATTATCTCATATATGAATGGTTATAAAGATCCGCGTCGGGAAAAGATGTTCACTACAGTGAAAATGACTGTATATGATGAAAACTTCCAACCGCAAGAGGTTGATGGATACGCGGGTATTCGTATTGGCATTGATGTGACTACCAAGGATGAGATGGTAAATGCATACAGCATACCGATTATCAGCAGTACCAGTCCTTTTTTATGGATGAATGCCGCAGAAATCACTTTCTTACGTGCCGAAGGTGCCTTGCGAGGCTGGAATATGGGTGGGGAAGCTAAAGATTTATATAATATGGCGATAGCCCTTTCTTTTGAACAATATGGTCTGTCGGGTTCTGAAACCTATGCGAAGAATTCGACTGACACTCCGGAAGCGTACAATGATCCGACATTTGCCTATACTGATTGGGAAGGTCCGAGAAGTACTATTACTATTGCTTGGGAAGATGGTGCGGATAATTTTGAACGTAATCTTGAACGTATCATCACTCAAAAATGGATTGCTAATTTCCCTTTAGGTGTTGAGTCATGGAGTGAATTCCGTCGTACAGGATATCCTCATCTTATGCCGGTTATAGAAAACAAAAGTGGTGGTAGCATCAGTTCCGAGTATATGATCCGTCGTTTGTGGTATCCGCCTACAGAATATACTGAAAATCTTTCGAATATCAATTTGGCGATAGGTATGTTAGGAGGTCCTGACAATGGGGGAACGAGATTGTGGTGGGATAAGAAATCTTATCTCAATTGACGAGAGAGTTTGAATACGAATAAAAGAATGAAAAAGAATTTATATGAAAACAATAATATATAAACAATTCATTTATAGTCTTCTGTTTTTAACGGCTTTTTTATTGCCTGTTGCTTGTGATGACTGGAATGAACCTGAAATTGTAGATATTGATATTAATAGTGCGAAAGAACAGAATCCGGAACTATGGGCGCGTTATATGCAGGCATTACGTACCTACAAACAAAGTGAACATTACTTGTCATATGCGCACTTTGATAATTCTCCGGAAAAATCGCTAAATGAAGGTAGTTATCTTCGGTCATTGCCGGATTCGTTGGATATTGTGACCTTGGGTAATTCTCATCAAATCTCTGATTATGATCGGGAGGATATCCCTCTATTGCAGGAAAAGAGTATCCGGGTGCTTTATTTGATAGATTATGTAGCTCACGCCTCTTCCTTAACAGATATCACGGCATTAAATAGTTGGTTGGATAAAGAAATTGCTACGTCGGCCGAACTCAATCTGGACGGATTTGCTTTTACCGGTCTTCCGCTCTATAATGGAACTGATGCTGAATTGGCATCGTATAAAGAGAAATCACGGCTGATTGTTTCTAAATTATCTACTGCTACGGGACAGGATAAATTATTGGTATTGGAAGGAAATCCGGCTTTCGTTGATGAAGCAGACTTTGACAAATTGAATTATATTGTGTTGAATACTGCAGAGTTGACCAATGTTACCGATTTGAAATTGCAGGTGACGGGGATTCTTGCCAATAGTTTATTGTCTAAAGATAAATTATTGTTATCTGTTCAAATGGGCGGACAAGTAATTGATGAGACTGGTGTAAAACAAGAGGCTGTAACTTTAATGACTGACCGTGTGGTTGCTCTTGGTCCATTAGCTGGATTGGGAATTTATGCTATAGGCAATGATTATTATAGCCCGATAAGGAATTACGAGATTACACGAACGGCTATTCAACTAATGAACCCATCGAAATAAAAAAGAATTAATATGAAAAAGAATCTTATCATACATTTTATATTAGTATTGTTACTGAAAATAGGAGTAACAGGGTGTACCGAAGAGACTATCTCAATGAATGCGGACAGAATGCCTGACGAGACGGCTATGGATAATATTGCAGGTGCCCTGCGTAACACAACTACATTGACTAATAAAGCATTTATTGAGTTGACGGAAGGGGACGAATCTGCCACAGAGGAAATATTCTATTCACTGTCACAATCAGCCGGAAGCAGGTTGACTGTCACAGCCGTTGTAAACGAGAAGCTTGTAGAAGATTATAATGAGGAAAACAATTCCAAATTGAATACATTGCCGGCTGGGAATGTGGAGTTCGAAAATGGCGGAGTTCTTTCAATAGATGCTGGAGAACAAAAATCTGCCAAAATCAAATTTACTATATCCACAGCCGGACTGAATACTGATACTCCATATCTTTTGCCATTAACTATGGAAGAAATACCTACAGGAGTAAAGGTGGATACTAAGAAACAGGTGCTTTATTATATTGTGAATATTCGGAAAAGAATAACGACTTGTTATCCTAATAACCAGTATGAACAAATAGATATGCCGCCAATGCTACCTGATGCATTTGTTGTTTTCTATGTGAATACTTCAACTTATCAACCGTTGATAGCTGATGTTTATGGAATTCAAAAAATTAATCAGATAGATTATACTCAAACTTTACATAATATAGGTAGTATCGTGAATCTACGAATTGTGACAATGGACTATGAGTCTGCAACAGGACGTGCACTGCTCAATTTGAGTAGTGATATACGTGATGTGTTGGAAAAGGCGGATAAGTTTATTCGTCCGCTTCAGGAACACGGACGTAAAGTATGTCTTAGCATTGAAAATGGTAATAAAGGATTTGGCTTTTGTAATTTAAACGATATGCAGCTTGCAGATTTTGTTCAACAGGTGAAAAATGTGGTAGAACTTTATCGTTTGGATGGAATAAATCTCTGGGACAAAGTGAGTACTTATAACAAGGAAGGTATGTTTGCTATGAATACAGTCTCTTATCCTAAACTAATAAAAGCATTGCGGGATGCACTTCCTGAAAAGTTGCTGACAGTTGTTGATAAGGGAGAAGCTACTGAATATTTTTATGATGTAAATCGATGTGGCGGCATTGAGGTAGGTAAGTATATAGACTATGCGTGGCATGCGTATGATAGTGGAAAAGAAGTGGTACAGATTATAGAACCATGGGACGCAGAGCATCCTTATAGTGAATATACTCGTAAACCTATTATAGGGCTGGCACCGGAATGTTATGGAAGTCTGGTTATTCCATTATATGAAAAAGGAGAAAATCCTTTGAGAGATAAATCGCAATATAGGATGGTGGATTGGAAAATGAATAAGCGTAAAAAAAATAATATTGTTGTATATGCGTTTGATCTTACAGCCAATGAGCAAAATATGTATGAAGGAATGGTGAACGATATCGCGATAGGAGATGGCATTAACGCTATGATGGATGATGGTGCTTATTGGGGGCAATCCATCTATCCTCCTTATGATTGGGGATTTATTTCCGGTGAGTATTCTTATACCTATAAACCGTTGGACTGGCTTTTGCGCCAGATGTATAATGTGTATTCAAAAGGATGGGTACGTCCGTCCGGAATGTGAGAAATGAAATGAATCTTAAAACTAAGATATAATGAGTCTGATAATTCAAAACAAGAATATAATGAAAATAAGTAATAATTGTTTGGTCATGGTTTTCCTGTTATTAATAACAGGTTGTGACAACAAAGATTATACTAAGGAATCTCCTTTTGGTAATAGTGTATATATTGATGCGGCGAAAGTGAAGGATATAGCTAATTTCACATTTAATAATCTTAAACAGGATGGACAGCAACAGATTTCTGCTGTACTGGCATATCCTGCTGAGCAGGATATAGATGTCAGCTTTCGGACAGATCCTTCATTGATAAGTTATTATAATGCACGTTTAGGGAATAATTATGCAATGTTGGATGCTAAGTATTATAAGTTTTCTACCCAGCACGTTGTCATTCCTAAAGGAAATGTAGATTCAGAAATGGTCACTATTGAATTTTCCAACCTGATAGACTTGGATATTGACACTAGCTTTCTATTACCTGTTACTATTGGAGAAGCATCAGGAGGGATGAGTATATTGGACGGCTCTAAAAATATCTGTTACATAGTGCGTCGTTCCAGTGCTATAACTACTGCTGTCAGTCTTGCTAACAATTATTTTGAGATACCGGGATTTGTTGCCGGTAGTCCTACTGCTAATGTAGTAAACGGATTGAAGCAACTTACTTTCGAAGCTGTTGTTCGAGTGAATAGATTTGATCCTCTTACCGAAATCTCATCCATTATGGGTATTGAGCAATATTGTTTGTTACGTTTTGGTGATTCTGGCTTTCCTAGACAGCAATTGCAATTTGCGGCTAATGAAATGAAATTTCCAAATGCCAATGATGGTAAACTGTTGCAACCTGGTGAGTGGTATCATGTTGCCGTTACTTATGACACAGAGACAAAGGCTGCTATTATGTATGTAGATGGCAAAGAGCAGAGCCGCGTTGACGATTACGGAAATGGGGAAGCCATAAACCTTGGAAAACAGAAGAAAGGAGACTTTATGTTTAAGATAGGACACTCTTATGGAGACCCCGACGATATGAGTCGGCAATTAAATGGAGAGATTTGTGAAGTACGTATATGGAATGTGCTCCGTTCACAAGAAGAAATTTACAGGAATATGTATGATGTTGATCCCCGAACTACTGGTTTGAAAGCTTACTGGAAGTTCAACGAAGGTAAAGGAAATAACATTGCAAAAGACTTGATCGGTAATGGAAATGATGCTGTGGCTTATACAACTGCTATATGGCCGGAGGGGATTGAAGTACCGCAGAAAAATAAAGAGTAGCTTTCGGGAATAATATCTTGAAATGAAATTAGTGCAAATAAATCACCTTTGTTACATTGTGTTTCAAAGGTGATTTTTCTGTTTAGATTCAATTCTTTAAAATATCAGTCATTTTATCTTAGGCGATATATAATGTGCATTTGCTATAAGAATAATGCTTGGTGCTTTGGTTTTCTCGGATTTTATGTTCACCTTTGTATTGCATTACAATATTTAAGTCGTTTATATGTCTTAGGAGATCCTTAGTTGTCGTCAGTTGCAGGTATATATATACTTTGCAGTTAATGATAGTACGGCTCTGTGTTCCTCGTGTGGTAGGTTAATTACCCCACTCATATCCTAGGCTGCGGCTAATAGATTTGTAATGCAGCGGGGGATCAGGGTCGTATCTTTTTATTGAGATTTTTATATACCATTCTGCATTATTTTATAATAAAACATTGATTTTATTGGCTTTATAAGGAAATAGTCTTATCTTTGTAGGGCATTACATGTCTATTTTGCCGACTGGAAGCCAAGGAGCCTTTAGTCGTAAACGACTACGAACATATTAAAAATATGTTCGTAGTTTCGCGATATTACGGTTCTGTCCCCGTGTGGAGGGTTAATGCCCCCACTGTATCCTAGGCTTCGGCATAGATATGTAATGCAACGGGTCAGCAGGACCGTATTTTTTATATTGATTTAGAACTTGACTCTGTAAAGACCCTGTAAATGGGAAAATTTAGCAATATAAATATTATTTTATGTATCGTTTATCGTATTGATTGAGTAATGAAACGTGCGATATAGTTTAGTTCCATCAGGAATCGGGTAATGTTATTCAGTAGAGCATTTTTGAGCAATCGTTCATTGTAACGCCCAGTTATACCCGTGAAAGCAAAATTGTAG
>OHAX01000590.1_pt1 | contig 21215 bp, 17 predicted proteins | sample 1577261 | NCBI WGS metagenome assembly OHAX01 (sample SAMEA3541483, study PRJEB24748) | human gut metagenome | biome: human gut; feature: human-associated habitat; material: faeces | place: China | collected 2012 | reverse complement strand
AAAAGCAGATGCATACAAAAAAGGATATACCGAAACATGGTTGGGCAGAAGAAGGTATCTTCCTGATATTCGATCGAAGGAATGGAGCAAGAAAAGCTTCGCGGAGCGCTGCTCGATGAACACGCCTATTCAGGGAACGGCGGCAGATATATTGAAGCTTGCGATTGCTCACATCCTGGATGGATTGGACGAAAGACCTTGGTTGGAACCGATTCTGCAGATCCATGATGAATTGGTATTCATGGTTCTGGAGGAGAAGTTGAATGAAGCGGTTAGCTTTGTGAAGGACTGCATGGAAGAAAAGCCGTTTCCGGCGTTTGATTTGCCTCTTGTCGCAGAAGCCGCTGTGGGGCAGAGTTTTGGTGAAATGGAAGAATTGGAAGATTGACGAATTGAAAAGACGGGAGTTATTTTTCAATTCCAAGATTTGACCAATGGCTCCCGTCCTTTTGGAAAGGAGAAAAATGATGAAAGAAAAAATGGCGGGTATAGAACAGCCCGAAGATATAAAAAAGCAGGATTTAAAAGAAAAAATTGATACCATCGTTCCTGTGAATGTAGCTGCAGCGGATGTAATCGCCAGCTTATTCAACCCGGATGAAGAGGTTTGTTTGAGAATTTTTTCTGATAAAAAAGGTGACTCGTTTATGGGTACTAAAATAAGCGTGAAAGCGGGTAAGTTTTCGACTATTATCCCAGAGTTGGAGCAGCATAGTCAACAGAATAGAGGAATCTTTTTCGCTGTAAACTATGGCGGACAGGAGGATGCTAGCATTACAAGAATCAATGCACAGTTCGTGGAATGTGATAATTTATCATTTGAGGAGCAGCAGAAGCAGATTGATGCGTTTCCATTAAAGCCGTCGCTGGTCATTAAGACAAGAAAGTCATTGCACGTTTACTGGTTTATCCAAAAGGGCAATGTTGGCGAATTTCGAAGCATTCAGAAACGATTAGTCAAACATTTTGGCGGGGATCCGGCCTGTGTTAATGAAAGTCGTGTACTGCGTTTGCCGGGCTTTAACCACTGCAAGGAGGAACCTGTGAAGGTTGAGGTCATTTCCTTTCACCCGGAACTGAGGTATACCCAGAAGGAACTTTCAGCAGTGCTCCCTGAAATCGAGCCTGTGCCGACGGTGGTAAAGGAAGGCGATCAGAGAGGACTCTACGTTATGATGCGTTCCTGCGAATTTATAGAACATTGCATTCATGAGGCTGCAACACTTTCTGAACCTGAGTGGCACGCAATGATTTCTAATTTTGCTGTGTTTCAAAATGGCACTGCATTGATTCATAAATATTCTCAACCTTATCCCGGATATGACAAAGAGGAGACACAGAAGAAGATCAATCATGTTCTGGACAGCAATGCTGCGCCGATTACCTGCGAGACGATTGAAGAAAGAGGGTTTCGCTGCCTGAAACGTGCAAAAGGCACCTGTACATGTAAGTCACCGGCGGCACTGCGCTACCAGCCGTTAAGAATCGATCTGATTCAAAAGTTGATTTTAAAGGAATCCCTGGGAGGATCTGTGGTGGAAAACCTGGAAATTGCAAAGAAATTTATCGAAAAATTTCTGTATAACGTCGGGGATGTAGTTGCCGGAGGACTTATCAATTATGACTTGAAGAAGCGTTTTGATTTCAAAGCCTCAGATATCAGGACATTGCTTGCCTATTATAAAAAGATCAATAAGCAGTACCAGGGGGAGGAAAGAAAGCAGAAAAGCAGTGCGGATACCCCGGTGTGGTACGAGCCGGCGGATAATGGAGGAATGCGCTTTCTTCCCGGGATTCTGGCTGAATGGATGGCTGATGAGGTGCCTGTTATTTATGTCGCAGGAAGTTTCTTCCTTTACAAAAACGGGGTTTATAAACCCGTGGATGAGTTGGTGGTTGAAAATATGGTTCGCGAGAATATGCTGCCCAGATATACCAGGTTATCACAGATCACAGATGCAACAGGTCAGTTGAAGATGCAGGTTTTGAAGGAATTTCGTGAGCTGAACACCAATCCCTATATCATCAATGTGCAGAACGGCCTGTATAATGTATTGGAGGATACATTGCGTGCACATAGCAGGGACTATCTCTCAACCGTGCAGCTGCAGGTGAATTATAGACCCGATGCGACCTGTCCCAGATTTATCCAATATTTGCATGAATCTGTGGCAGATGACCAGATTCCCTTGATTCAGGAGATGTTGGGCTATTTCCTGATCCCGGTCAATCATGCACAGAAGGCATTTGTTATCGTCGGTAGGGGCAGTACGGGTAAAAGTCAACTGCTGCTGTTAATCAATGATATTCTGCTTGGCAGAGAGAACGTATCAAACGTGACATGGCAGGCGCTCAACGAAAGATTTAAAATCGCAGAGCTGTTCGGCAAATTAGCAAATATTTTTGCGGATCTGCCGTCAAAGAATATTGATGATAATGGTATTTTTAAGGCATTGATGGGAGAAGATTTTCTTACGGTTGAGAAGAAGAACAAGGATCCCTTTTCGTTCCAGTCTTATGCGAGGATGCTGTTCTCCTGTAACAGCATTCCTCGAAATTATGGGGATAAGTCTGAGGGCTTTTATCGCAAATTGATCATTATGCGGTTTGATAATGTTGTGCCTGAAAATAAGAAGGACAGGCATCTGCAGGATAAATTCAGAGCAGAAGCAGATGGCATCTTTCTGTTTGCACTGGAGGGCTTAAAACGGCTGCTGAAAAACGAATTCACCTTCTCAGAAACACAGAGCAATATCGAAGAATTAGAAAAATATCGCGAAGAAAGCAACAGCGTCCTGTCCTTTGTGCACGAATGGTGCGAGACAGATACAGCATTTGAAACAGCAAGCATGGATCTGTACAATAAATACAGAGAATACTGCGACGTTTGTGGTCTGAGCCCGTATGCCCAGAAGCGTTTTTCGCAGGAACTGGAAAATAATTTTACCAATCTGAAAAAGGGAAAAGATACCTTAGGTCAGAGAAGAACCTGGAAGGGTATCCGCGTACGCGATAGCGTTGACTGATACCCTTTTGACGGCAAGAACGGCAAAACTATAATTTAATTTATTTATCGCTATTATATATCTTATTTTTTGTACTTATTTTTTGTACTTATTTTTTAAAAAAATTGGTTAGAATACATTTTTTGCCGTCAGCGCTGTCCTCATAAGGGCACAGACACATTGAATAAGGGGTTATCCTGATTGGGATAACCTCTTATTTGCATGGAATCTGAGTCTGCGGTTTTTATGCGTGTTCTCATACTTTGGGATGATTTACGATTTGGCGTATTTTTTGTATAATATAGTCAAAATGGCACCCAAAGACCCATGGATTTCTTCTGTGAGGCGAAGAAGCGAGAGACTATACACAAGGGAGGATTGCAATGAAGAAACGAGTATTTAGCCTGTTTGTGGCATCTGCACTCTGCTTAAACCTGCCTACGGCAGTATTGGCAGAGGAGCCGCAGGATGAGAATACACCTGTTTTGCAGGAGGTGGTAAGCACACCTGAGGCACGCGATGATAGTACCGAAACAAATAGGACGAGCATTGCGGATGCGTCTGTTGAAATGCAGCCATTGACCTATAATGGTACTGCACAGAAACCGACAATGAAGATACGGTGTAATGACAGTTATCTGCAAGAGGGTACGGATTATGAACTTGCAGTTACACCGCAGACCAATGCAGGCACCTATGATTTGACCATTGCAGGGAAAGGAAACTATGCAGGTACAAAGGTTGCATCGTGGAGCATCGAAAAGTCCGATGGGAATCTTGCTATAGAAGATGGTATTGCGACTGCGGAAAAACGAATCACCATCATCAACAAGTACCAGAATATATACGAGATAGCTTTGGCTGAATATCTGCCTACGTTGCCGGAAGGAATGGCATATGGTGAAGTGAGCTATTCTAATTTGAAAGTCGATCTTGGACGTTATTACTCGGAAGGCGGTTGGGGCAAAGCAGAAATCGATACCAACGGAAAGCTGACCCTACCGATTTTGGCAAATAATTCACAGGAAACAGGCGATGTAGGGGAAGTTATGGTAAATGTCACTTCTACGAACATCGATGATTTTATCTTGTGGATTGATGTGGACGCGATAAACAAGGGAATTCCTGAAGGCGAACCGACACCCGACAGAACAACACTGACTTATGGCGAGAAGCTGAGCAGCATTACACTGACTGGTACGATGAAGGACGGTGAAACAATCGTTCCCGGTGCATTTTACTGGAAGGATAGCTCTGAGGCGGAATCACTGCTCAACGCCGGTGAATATGAGATGAAATGGGTATTTTCTCCGACAGATAAAGAAACCTATGTGGATATGGAAGGTACCATTAAAATCACTGTAAATCAGGCAACGCCTACAGGCACACCAAGCTACACCGCTATTACCACAAGCGGCAAAACGCTGGAGGATGCCAATCTGACTGTTGGTACAATCCAACCCGAAGGTACTATCCAGTGGGTGGATGAAAACGGGGATGAAATGGATATATCCACCGAGGTGCAGGTGAATACAGGCTATCATTGGAAGTTTGTCCCTGCGGATGAAACGAATTATAAGGAATTGACCGGTACGATTGAATTGTGGCATAAGAGAAAAAGCAGTGGCGGCAGTAGTTCCTCTGGTGCTGACAATAAAACAGCGGACACCGTAACAAACCCCGATGGTACAATCGTTAAGACGGAAACGAAGTCCGACGGCACAATCATCCAGACAGAAACAAAGCCTGACGGCACAATCATCCGGACAGAAACAAGGCCCGATGGTACAATCATCGAAACGATTACAACTCCTGATGGTTCTGTCAGCATAATTACCAAAACAGTTATGTCGGATGAAGAAAGAGTCGAAGTGAAAGCCGAGGTCAGCGAAGAGGCGGTTGCGGATGCTAAGCAGAACGATGCGGCAGTCAAGCTTCCAACCGAGGTCAAAGCAAGCAAAAACGGTAATTCTGCAACAACCATTGATATTAAAATGCCCGGTGGTTCGGGTGAAACGAAGGTAGAGATTCCTGTCAGCAATGCGACTTCCGGCACAGTAGCGGTGATTGTATATCCTGATGGTACAGAAGAAATTATGAAAGATACTAAATTAACCGAAAACGGAATTCAGATTAAAATCAACGGCAATACAACAGTAAAGATTATTGATCATTCCAAGGATTTTTCTGATACAACAGACCATTGGGCGAAGGATTCGATTGATTTTGTTTCCGCCAGAGATCTGTTTGCAGGTGTGGATAACAATCGTTTCGGTGTGAACGACCCTATGACAAGAGGGATGTTGAATACCGTTCTTGCACGTTTGGCAGGCGTTGACACCACGCCCAATATCGGTCAAAAATGGTATGAGGTAGGTACAGAATGGGCGAAGAAAAACGGCATTTCCGATGGCACAAATCCTAATGGTGAGATTACACGGGAGCAGCTTGCAGCCATGCTCTATCGTTCCGCCGGTTCACCGCAGGTAAGCGGAAGCATGCGTTTTGCGGATGCGTCCGCAGTCAGTGATTATGCGAAGGATTCCATCCTCTGGGCGGAGCAGAACGGCATCCTCAGTGGCTACGGAAATAACCTTGCAGCACCCAAGGCTGATGCACAGCGCGCGGAGGTTGCGGCAATGCTGGCAAATTATCTGCAGATTCAATAAATGAAAAGTAAATCAGCCTTGCTTCTATCCGGAATTTTTGTCTGGAGAAGCAAGGACAGTCCATAAATGAAACAGCACAGCAGAAGGCGATTTCCCCTGTTGTGCTGTTTTGGTATTAGTCATCCATCAGGAGATAAAATTATCATCTGGATAGGTTTCCTTTGGATATTTTCTGAAGAGTGCGGATCTTAAGAAAGCTTCGTATTCTGGGTCATTATCTAAATGTGTTCTGTTTGGATGAAATCTCTCCAACCACTGAATAACAAGTTTCATTTCCAGTGTAGAAGCCACGCATGAAATATTCAAATAAGAAATACTTGTATATTTTAAATGGCCATCACAGAGGTATCTAAGTTTTCCGACGTTCCCCTTTTCATTGGGGTAGACACCAATGATGATAATGCTTTGGGGCTTTTTTCCTTTTTTTACAGGTCCTTTTTCCACAGTTCTTTTTTTACTCATAATAAATCACAATCCTTTCACTTTTTTATGAGATAATGCTGCACAGTTACATTTGTACGAAAATGATTCGTTACAAAGCAGGATACGTATAGTACGGCTACGCGGTCGAAAATCACAGGTTGTCCCATTTTAAGCAGTTGTTTCCTTTGCTCTCCCCTGCACCAATAGGGAACATCCAGATTTTCTCTTAATTTTTTCCCGTTGGCGATAAACGCCTTCCTGATTTCTTCTCTGTAATATTCTCGATGCTTGGGATATTCCTGCATATCCTTGACAATCGCTTCATAGACATCCTGTGCCCGTAAGGCACGCATATGGTGCAAGTCGGCATCATTTTGCATATCCTCGGGTGCAAGTAGATATTCTCTTCCTTGTATGGTTGCTTCTTCCACATAAGCTCTCAAGGCAGCTACTTCCTGCGGCGTATGCAGTACATTTACATTGTTTTTTCCGCCTTTTCCTTTGGTTCTGACTTCTGCATACGTATCAGAGATGATATGGATATCTGAGAGCTTTAATCTACGCAGTTCCGCACGCCGTAGACCGATAAGACGGTTTACCTCCAGTGCTTTTTGCGAGCGGACTTCGTTATAAGCATCATTCTGTGCGGGTGTTACACCGCGAACGCCATTGATATAGCTTCTTTTCGGCTTTTCGTAATCGCCAATATTTAGATGCAGTGCTTTGGTAATACCGGCAAGGTAGGTATGGATGGTATCCGGAGTAAATTGCCTTTCAATGCCCCATTGGATAAATTCGTCGATGTAATTGGGACACTCATCAAGAGGAATCCGCTTTGTTCCCAGGGTTTCTTCGCAGAAGTTCTCAAAGGCATTTGCCGCCTTGCAATAAACTTCAAGCGTTTTATAAGAAAAAATCTTATCTCTGTATGTATTGATGTTTTGCAGCATTGTATAGATTTCCTCTTTTGGGAAGCCTTGCTTTTGCAGTTCAGCTTTTGCCGCAGCACGCTTTTCTTTTGTTTCCTGCATATATTGTTTTTTGCTTTCTCCAGGGCAGAGCATGGAAGAAAGCTCATGCTTCATCGCTGTAGCGATGTTGGGTATTCTCGCCATTGGAAATGACCTCCTTTTTCAGATTGAGAATAGGTGACAGATGTGCGTTTCTCTTCCGCCGAAGCCGTGTGGTAAGTTCGGGCCAATTTAACTTTTTTTAAAAAGAAGGGAAGAATAACCCTGAGGCCCAAGGATGGTGCAATGCCGTTTGTTTGGCAAATAAATCGAAAAATGTGTTTCGGATCGGAAGGTCTTTTTTCAGTCTGGCTGAAGCCTTCTCTTTGCACCGGAGAGAGGGCTGTGAGGTTATCCCATGAAGGATAACCAGCGTTTGGTTGTATTTGTAGTCAAGTCTAAGATAAATCAGTAATAGTGTAAGCATCGGGGAATATCAAATTTTTGGAAAATGAATCGGGTAAACTCCCTTAATATGGATAGGAGGTAATTCTCTCTGTAAGTCATTTGAATTTTTTGTATGTGATAATAAAAAAGACAATACTTCACTAAGTGGTAAAGTATTGTCTGGTAAATTCTTAGAGAATAAATATATCTTAAATCTTATATTATAATAATAGCACATGATTGATTTTATGTCAAGTATGAAATGCAAAAAAATATTGAAAAATAGAAGAAAAACAATATATTTTAAAAAACAAAAATAAATTATGGAAACCGAAAATGCTAATGTGTATTAAGACCAGAAAAACGGTAATGCGCATAAATAATGTGTATTAAAGCCGGAAAATCAGTAATGCGCATAAATAATACACATAAATAATGTGTATTAGGGTGGAAAAGTGGTAATACAGATAAATAATGCGCATTAGTGTGACAAATCAAGAAACGGGTATCAAGCCGGTAGAGAAGAAGAGGTGCTGCAAAAATTTATGCTTTTGCAGCACCTTTCTTATAGAATTTTTATCTGGTGTTACGAACAATAAAGTTGGAAGCCAATGTTGCATTTTTTCTGGCTGTATGGATTGTGGTATCCGCAAACGGGAAGGAGTTCTTGTATTCCACATTACAGGGAGGCTTGTGATGATAAATTACCGCTGCTTCAGCGCGGTTTTTGTCATCTCCGCTGATTCCTGCGAAGGAATAGCACAAAGTTTCACCGGAATTTAGTTGCTTCTTCCAGTCCTCTAAACGCTCATGCCCGTCAATTCTGTCATGAACATTTTCGGATTCGCCAACATAAATCAGCTTGCGGATAGAAACAGTGTTTACGTCTTTGTTGTATGTACATGCATACACACAGTAAATGCCTGGTTTCGAAGGCAGTTCGTTTTTGTTGGCTTCAAGCCAATAGCCATCGAATGTCAAAGAAATTGTTTTCATGTGCGGCCTCCTTTGTGCTTTGTTTGATCTACCAATGTAAACTTTGTTGCACCGGAAGATGTCGGAGGGACACGCTTACCCTGTACAAGGGTAACTTCGGTTTTGCTGCCGGCGGGTTTATACTGACCCGAAACAGGGGCTTTTTGCCCAGTCTTTACAGTTGTTTTCATCTGTAAGACCTCCTTTTTAAATAATATTTTAAAAGGCCTACAAACGTTCGTGCACAAATGCGAGAAGCATTTTTCTTGCAAAAAAACGGATTCTGTGCTAGACTATTAGCGCGAATAACAGAAACACAGTCGGTTTTTTGCCGGCGCGAAAGGGCATCCGTGAGGGTGCCTTTTTGCTTGCCTTTTATTGCAGATTCATTTTTCGGCATCTGAAAGATTTATAAATAGGAATCTCTTTTGATTCTATGGAGATTTTACCAATAGAGATACCTTCTGTCAACAGGAAATTACATTTAAACTAAAAATAAGATAACTTAGCTATCGGAAAATTGCGATAAATTGCGATAAATTGTATTTAATTGCAAAAAAATCTTGCCACTTTTTTAAAAATGTGCGATAATTCCAGTAACGAGGTGGGAAAGAGTATGTTTACAAAAATTAAGCTTCAGAATTTTCGTTCTTTTGATCAGGTAGAATTTGATTTAACCTTAAAAAACAATACACCTAAAAATCTTGTATTTGTTTATGGCGAAAATGGTGCGGGCAAATCTAATCTGCTATCCGCATTTGTGCTTCTGAATGAATTGATAGATACAATGAATCTTCGTGATGCGTATGAGGAACTTTTAAAGAGGGAATCCTTTACGTCTGACGAAAGAATGAAGCGTTTTTTTCGTGAGAAAGTCATGGAGGAGCTGAGAGATATTCAATCGATTATCGATGATTACCGCATGATAGATAATGATGAACCGATTATTGCTGAATACGAATTCTATATTAAGGGTAATATTGGGAGATATTATATTGAGTTTGGCAAAGAAGAAATTCAACATGAGCGACTGGAATATCTTTTGAATAAACGCCGGGGGGTTTGTTTCGACTGTACAAGCGAAAAGCTTTCCATCAATAGCAGTATCGTAACGGATAAAGATTTTCTTTCAGATATCAAGGCTACAGCAAAGCGGTATTGGGGAAAACATTCTTTTCTGGCAATCATTTTTCATGAATTGCGGGATAAATCTAAATCGTTCGGGAGAGATAACATAGCTCCCAACTTCTATGATGTTTTAACGGAATTTAAAACGTTATCCTGTAATATGAAAATCGATCATACAGAATGGAACAGAATAAGCACGCCGAGCAAAGTGTTGGCAAGCCCTGAAAAAGGCGAAATACAAAAAGCGAAGGAGAGGGAGCTTGATATTGCAGAAAATATATTAATCGGTTTCTTTTCCGCAATCAATTCAGATATCAATAAAGCGTTTTATAAACGGAGTTACACGGATAAATATGTAAAATATGAACTTATTCTGAAAAAAATGATTGCCGGTGCCTATCGAGATATTCCGTTTTCAAAAGAATCAACGGGGAACCATCAATTATTGAAGGTGCTTTGCTATACTTTGTCTGCATGTTTAGGTCTGACGGTAGTCATTGATGAGGCGGATACAGGAATCCATGACCTGCTGTTCCAGAAGATAATGGTTGAGATTCAACCACAAATTAAAGGGCAGCTTATCATAGCAACACACAATACCCTGCTTATGGAAACTGAGTTTGCGCGAGAAGCGGTATATGTGATGCAGGAGGATGAAGATAGAAATAAAGAGATTCGTTGTATTACAGACTATGGCAAGCGCACATATTTCAATAATAATATCAGAAACAAATATCTGAACAATGAGTATAAAGGTGTGCCCTCTGTAAAGAAAATTGAGTTTTCTTCCTTATTACAGATGCTGATTGACAGTATAGAGAATACAAAACAGGTTTAAGCAGGGGGTATTCTGTTCCACCTGAGGATAAACAAACAACATATTGTGTTTTTGGTTTTTATAAGTACAATATGTTGACAAATATATCCGTTTTGGATATCATGAAAGATGCTCAGACAAAAAGAAAACAGCGCCAACGGATTAGGGCCCGTAAACGCTGCATCTGATGTTTGTATAGAATATAACATATAACGCTAAAGTTGTGATATATCCTTATACCTAGCCGTTAAAGTATATCACGACCTTAGCCTTGGTTCAAGTTGGCATTTTTTACGAAAATTGCTTACATACAACTGAGGTTTTCTTTTTGTCCGTTCATAAGTTACTTATCAATTTTATGTTATCGCTTTGCGCGGGAAAAAGGAGGACGTATATGCAAATTAGACGAAAAAGAATTAGAAATCCGCAGAGATATTTATATGAACTTTCTGAAGGAGAAAGTTTTTATCTTGCAGTGCCGGTAAAGTCCGAGGATTTAAGGAGCCTTCGGTTCTATGGTCTGGAGGAGGGAACCACGAAAATTCCGATTCCCAGAAAGTCTGTGACCGAAGCCAACGCCAATGGTAAATGGATTCCGTTGAAGCATCTCCCGAAAGAGGAGAGAACGATTGAGCATGAGTACCATAGGACTGATTGGCAAGGCGGCGACCACTACGGCACATGCTATCAGACGCGAGAATGTTATCAGCGCAAATTTATTCCGCCGACAGAAATTGCTTTTACAATGGAAGGTGGCGTTGTATGTTCTCCATTGCTGCAAAATTCAGATGAGAATAATGATGCTATTAAAACCACGATGAACCTTCTGTTGGAAATGTTCGGAAGATTTGAAATCTGGAGCCAGGAAAAAACACCCGTGACTCCACCGGGAAAGCAGAGGAGCGTTCCTTGGGAAATCCTAAAGCCGGGTACAAAGCTACAAGATGATTGGGAAACGTATGTTACAGAAATCATTACACAACGACCGAAAAAACAAAGAAAGGTCATCAAGCAACGCCATGAATTTCTCTGGGAACAGAAGCCGGATTTCTGTGTAGTTGGTTCCCAGAATTTCTGGGGTTACGTTGTATATGGATTCCAGAAAAAGGATTTGTATATTTTCGAGTGCAATAAGCCGGATAATGCTACATATGTTTTCAGAGGTGATTGGGAAGCTGCATCCCAGCTTACAAAAACTGAGATTTTGTCCGGTCATGTGCAGGAAAAGAGAATATTCCATACGGACCATTGGAAGGAAAATCTTCGGAAACTAATTGCTAAGTACGAATGAAAACAATGAAAAAAGAGCCTTATAGGCTCTTTTTTTTACATAAATTCCACGATCCAGAACTCAAGCATATATTTAGTGGGGTCACCAATTTCGTCGTGGGTAATATGAATGGTATTACCGCTGAGAGTGTATTCATAACCGGCAAACACCTCAAAATAATTACGCAGACGATTACTGAGTATAATGGTTTTCGCAGGGTTGACTGGGTTGATTCCAACATTGCCCGTTGTAGCCCCACTTTTAGAGGGGGAATAAGTGACATACTGGATAGAACGAATCACGGAACTGCCGTTCTGCAGTAGAGAAACCACGGTCTGCCCGCTTGGGGGCGTGCCGATTTTTGCGTTGATTGCGGCAAGAGTTTCCTCTGCTGTGGCAATGCCTGCCTGAACCGCCGCCATTTTTTCCTCCGCCTGTGCCAGCTGTGCATCAATCGCATCCATGTTTTCGTTGAAATCCTGAATGTCATAATAATCCTCGTTGTCGGGCTTGATAAAATCATAATTTTCTGTAAAAGTGCTCATTTGTGTCACCTCCTTTCTGCCCTCATGATAAAGCGGTGTTAGTCTCATGGAGTCTCAAGTTGTAATATTGCTGCAATATTTCAGTTTTGTTACAAAACGCCCAAACCCCTTGCCAATTTCCGATTCTGTTGATATGATAGCTATGCAAAGTAAAACTGACGCAGGAATGGAAACCAAACCGGAACGGAAGAAACGGAAGCCGAATCCTTGAATGGGTGTGGAGGAAGCGGAAGGGCCCGAAGGGAAGGGGCGGCGGAAAGGATGGCGGCGGAATGAACTGCATTTCGTTGTATAATTATGAAACGAAGCGAACATTTAAAATTAAAAAAGGAGGAATGAGACCAATGAAGAAACTTATCTCTATGGTCATGGCAGCAGCTATGGTAGTTTCCCTGGTTCCCGCAACAGCATTCGCGGATACAGGTTCTGCTAAAGCAGTTGCTAAAGTAATCGACTCTGCTGACATCGCAAAAAATGCAGATGAAGATGCGATGAAGAAAGAAACAACTCAGCTGCAGTTGAAAGTGGACAAAGATGGTCAGTACACAACAACCTATGCAAAGCACGAACTGACATTCACACTGGATGGTGCTGAATTCTATGGTGCAGACAATGATGCAAGAAAGGCAAACATCGAAAAGCTGTTCACAGAGTCCAAAATTGGTAAATCCGTTAATACTGTGACAGGATTGGATTTTACTAATGGTAATGCAACAGTATCCGATGTAGACAAAGACAGCTTCAAGCTGACAATCAAAACACATCTGTTTGATGACAACCTGATCGTTATGGATCTGGGTGGCGTTTCTACTATTGGAAAGGGCACAGCTATCAAACTGAAAAGCACATCCGTTGGCAAAAAGGCTACAATCGCTGTTGAAGGCGACCTGGTAACAACAGATGACCTGACATTCGCAGAAGTTAAAGATACAGGTATCAAGGCTTCCGTGAAGAAGGTAGCAGAAGTTGCTGAAGAAGAAACAACAGCTCTGGAAAGAGAACTGAAAATCGAAGCTAACGTTGGTAATTTCGTAAAAGGTCAGAGATTTGACCTGAAACTGTCCGGCAGCTTTGAATTCAGCAAACTGGTAGCTCCTACAACAAACGCTGATTACAAAGTAATCACTAATCCTGTAAAAGGCGAAGATAAAGTGACAATTCAGGTTCTGAAAGATGGTCTGGATACAATCACAATCAAGGCTGACGACATGGTAATCGATGCTAACACAGCTAAAGCAGGCGCAGAATGCAAACTGACTGTAAAAGCAGTAAGAGCATCTTACGAAGAAACAGGCGTTACAGTTCCTACTGGCGCAACTAAAACAGACCTGGTAAAGGATACATTCTCTGATACAGCAGAAGCAGTTGTAGTTGTTAAGGTTGTTGACAACACAGTTACTCTGTCTGTTGACGAAGATGATGATGTACCCGTAATCTACAGCGGCGTTAACGTTGCTAACTACGGTATCACAGATGATTCCGATCACGAATCTCTGGAAGTAACAATCAAAGAATCCGCAGCAGGCGCTCTGGATGTGAAAAAGGCAATCGATCTGGATCTGCCCGATGGCGTTTATGTAACAGATGTTGAACTGACAAAGACAGACAACGCTGCTACAGCTCTGAATGGCACAAATCAGACAGCCGTTGACAAAAATGACTTCAAAGAAGCTTACAAGAAGGGCGACGAAAAGGGCTTCGAATTTGCTAGAAGAACATTCGTTGCAACAGATGACAGAAACATCAACGATAAGATGGAACTGTCCTTCAAACTGACTCTGATTGCAGAACCTGATTTTGAAGGCGATGTTAAGCTGAAACTGAGCGGTGACGGCTTCGATAAAGCACAGGAAGTTACAATCGCTAAATTCGTTAAACCTTACACAGTAGAAGCTGCTCAGAACGATCTGATCATCGACTACAGAAACACAAAGGTTCCTACAAACGTAGTAGTTAAGGAAGCTGAAGAAGGTCTGTGGAAGAAAGACCAGATGGACTTCAACTTCAACGTTGATTACATGACATTTGAAGATGACGCTACTTACACAGTAGATGACAAGTCCGATCTGGAAGTTAAGGCTCTGAAGGGCACAAAGATGGGCTTCAGGGTAACAGATGAATCTTCTGACACAGCAGCAGCAGTTACAATCTCTGATGTATCCCTGTACATGAGCAGAAGCATTGCAGCAGGTGCTTATGACCTGGATCTGATGACAGCACCCGGTCAGAAAATGCTGACAGAAGAAAAACTGTGCACAGCATCTACAGATGGTGAAGTAAATGGCGGTTACTATGTAGCAGACGTTATCGACATGAAACACGATAGCAAAGATGGTTGGGAAGATAAATTCTACACAGTAAAAGAAGGCTTCATCAACGTTATCACAGCTGGTAGAGACCAGGATGATGCTTCCTTCACAAAGAAGGTAGTAGTTCCCGTTGGCGAAAAATACCTCATCGCAGGTGAAGAACAGGTTGCTCTGGATGTACCCGCTTACATCTCCGCTGCAGGCTACACAATGCTGCCCGTAAGAGCAGTTGCTACAGCACTGGGTATCAACAACAACAACGTTCTGTGGAACCAGGCTTCCAAGACAGTAACAATCCTGTATGGTCAGAGAATCATCACTATGGTTGCAGGCCAGAAGGTTGTTACAGTTAACGGTAACACAATCCCCGCATCCGCATCTGTTCAGATCAAAGACGGCAGAACATTCCTGCCTATGAGAGATCTGGCTACAGCTCTGGGCGTAACAGATATCACATGGGATGCAGCTACAAAGACAGCTACAATGAACGGCAGCAAATAAGCTCCCCTCATTCTAACTGAATCAGTAGAATCTCTAAGAGTACCTCGCAAGAGGTACTCTTTTTCTATGCTCTTTTTTCACATATTTTTTGCATAAAAAAAAGACCTGTTTCTCACAGGTCTTAATTTCTTTAGCCGAAGGTTTTCGCAAGCGCCTTTATCGCCTGCTCCGCAAGCAGCGCTTCCCCATGCTCCAGCAGGTAATATTTCGCCAGTGGCGTGGAAATGTGCTTCTGACCGTATTCCTTCAAAATGCGCTCCGCATCCTCTGCGGTTCCCTCCGTGGTGTATGTATCCCCCTGCATCACAAGGAAATACCGCCCCTCGTTTTTATAAACCGCGCTTTCGCCCTTGAACGCGCCATCCAGACGCAGGCTCACGCCAATCACATCATCCAGAGAAGGGAAGGAATAAATCAGAATATCCGAATTTTTTTCCTCCTCATGCGCCAGTGTATCCATGGGCTTCTTTTTCCAGCGGCGCAAATCCTCGTCCGCGTGTTTCTCTTTATTGTTCACCTTCGTCACGATGATCATGATGCCATCGCCCCCCGAAGGGATCGCCTCTACCATCAGCGGTGTGTTTTCCGAAATGAAATCCTCCTCATCCAACGCCTGCTCCATAATATCCCGAAATAGCTTCTGCGTGCGCTCCGAAGGGGAAATCAAATCCTCCAGCTTGATTTTTCTTTCCGCTAAATCTGCCTTTGTCAGGGTCAGCTTCAGCTGATTTTCGCTTATCCGTTCTATTTTCATGCTATCACTCCCTTTTTCCCGTTTTGCGGGGCATGATACGGAAACGGTCAATTTATTACTATAGTATATGCAATCCTGCGCCGGATGTAAAGAGGGGATTGCCGCCAAAGTTTTGAATTTTTTATGAACACCCCGATTTCTTACAATTTCTTGAATTTTTGCCGCTTTGGTTGACACTGCGCCAATAAACCTGTAAAATATATTAGATAAAATGCGATTTTTGTGTGAAAATGTTTTATTTTCAAAGGATATATTTTTTTTGGAGGGAATCACATGAGCGATGATAAAATCGGCAATAAAACAGGCTCGGAGGGTCTGAGCGAAACAGATAAGGGCTATTATGAGGATTTATATAACGACCTGCCGAAGGAGGTTGTGGATATCCTCATGCAGACGCACCCCCTCATGGGCAAAAATGACGACCTTGAGGCAACCGCCTACCGCGCACGCCGCCCCCAGAGACGCGAGGACGTGGAGGAGGTCAGAGAGGCGAGGATGCAGCAGGTCGGCAACGAGATTAACGAGGTGAGCCGCGCACCCCAGCAGGAGGGCGACCCTACCCGTTACGTTTCCCGCCGCGCAAGAAATGCGGAAAGCGCGCATACTTCCGCCCCGAAGGGGAATACAATGAATCAGGATGATTATGATGATGGGATTCAGTATGTAAGCGTGCTGCCCGCGCGTAAGAAATCTAAAATCGTGGAGGAGGTCACCTTGCAGACCGCTGCCCCCGCGAAGCATCATGGCAAAAAGAAAAAGCATAAAAAAGAAAGAGAACCCTTTGACGATATGGGCATGGAGGAAAGAGATTATCGCCCCCGTTATGAGGATATGGATTTTGAGGAGCGCGCAAAGCAGGAGCACCTCGACAGCCTCTATGACGATGAATATTATGACGATTACGGCAGAGGCAGAGGAAAGCTGCCGATGATTCTCGGCGTGGTTGCCGTTGTGCTGATTATTTTCCTCATTTTCCGTACCGTCAGCCTGAGCAGTAAGCTGGAGGAGGTACAGAACCAGCTGACACAGTCTCAGGATTATAAACAGAAATACGAGGATATGCAGTTGGAAAATATGCAGCTGCAGGAAAAACTGGACGGTAAGGACACCAAAACGACAGGCAATTCTGATACTGCGGACACCAAAGCGGACACCAAAAAGGACACCGCATCCACATCCTCCGGCACCAAGGAATATACTGTAAAAGACGGTGATACCATGTGGACAATTGCCCAGAGCCAGCTTGGCAATGGCGCGGAATATCAGAAGATTCTGGATGCCAACGGCCTGAAGGAGAGCGATACCTTAGCGCCCGGCACAGTGATTAAAATCCCACAGTAAGAACAGGAGTGTAGCATGAGCGATTTGGAGAAAAGAACTCTTGTGGAATTGAGAAAAATGGCGAAGGAGTTGGGGATTCCTGCCATTTCCGGTTTAAAGAAAAGGGAATTGATTGAGAAAATTGAGCAGTCCTCTGAGGTGCAGAAAAATGATTCTGTACCTCGGTCGGCTGTTTCCGACTTTTCTCACAGAAATTTCGACGAAAAAACCGAAGCTCCGCAGGAGCATACGGAAAGGGAAAAGCAGTTTTTTGAGGAATTGGGAGAGGGGATTCTGGAGGTACTGCCGGATGGGTATGGGTTTCTGCGTGCAGAAAATTGTTTGCCCAGCGCAAATGATGTGTATGTTTCTCCGGCGCAGATTCGCAGATTTAATCTGAAAACAGGCGACAGAGTGATGGGGAATGTGCGCCCTGCCAGAGAAGGCGAAAAGGTCGGCGGTCTGGTTTATGTGCAGACGGTCAATGGAGATGCGCCGTATCTTGCGATTCATCGCCCGAATTTCGAGGATCTGACACCCATTTATCCTGAGGAGAAGCTCAAGCTGGAAACAGTGCAGAGAGAACTTTCCGGTCGCATCATTGATCTGATTGCGCCTATCGGCAAAGGGCAAAGAGGGATGATTGTTGCACCGCCGAAGGTCGGGAAAACAATCCTTCTGACGAAGATAGCAAATGCAATCACCTGCAACCATAAGGAAGTGCATCTGATTGTACTGCTGATTGATGAACGCCCTGAGGAGGTAACGGATATTCAACGCTCCATCGAAGGGGAGAATGTGCAGATTGTGTATTCTACCTTTGACGAGGAGCCGGAGCATCATAAAAAGGTAACGGAAATGGTTCTGGAACGCGCGAAGCGCATGGTGGAGCAGGGGAAGGATCTGGTTATCCTGCTGGACAGCATTACTCGTTTGGCGCGTGCGTATAATTTGACGATTCCGCCAAGCGGACGCACGCTGTCCGGTGGTCTGGACCCTGCGGCGCTGTATATGCCGAAGCGGTTCTTTGGCGCAGCCAGAAATATTGAAAACGGCGGCAGTCTGACGATTCTTGCAACTGCGCTTGTGGATACGGGCAGCAAAATGGATGAGGTTGTGTTTGAGGAATTCAAGGGCACCGGCAACATGGAGCTGGTGCTGGATAAGCGCATGGCAGAGAGGAGAATCTTCCCTGCGGTGGATATTATGAAATCCGGCACAAGACGAGAGGAAAAGCTGTTTACCCCTGAGGAACTGGAGTGTAATTATGCTCTGCGGCGGATGGCGGCACAGCTGAATCATACGGATATGATTGAAGGCTTTTTTGACCTGATGCGCAAGTCCAAAAATAATAAGGAATTTATGGAGCGGCTGCACGTTTGGGAAAAAACGTTAGGTCTGCATGAAAAATAACCTCGGTTTTTGGATAAATCTCTCAAGAATACGGAAAATGCTGATTTTTCGGGGAATTGCGGTTGCCAATCCGAAAAAAATATGCTATAATGCTCATGTTGTCTTTAAATAACGTAGATTATTGATCAACAAATACGAAAAATGAGGTGAAAGAAAATGCGCGAAGGTATCCATCCCGAATACAAACAGGTAAAAGTAAGATGTAACTGCGGCAATGAATTTGTAACAGGTTCCACAAAGGACGAAATCAGAGTCGAAGTTTGCTCCAAATGCCATCCCTTCTACACAGGCAGCCAGAAACTGCTTCTGGAAGCCGGCGGCAGAGTTGAAAAGTTCAACAAGAAATACGGCAGAAAGTAATTCTTTTCGGATTGCTGAGCTGCAAAAAATCAAGACAGAATATAAAAAGGGCGAGATCGCAGGATCTTCGCTCTTTTTTCATGCAGGAAGATTGTCGAAAAAAGGAAAGTATGATATGCTATAAGAACGGATTATCGCTTGGCGGTTCAGTCACTCTCTGTAAAGGGGGTGATGCTATGAATTGTGTTACATATTCTGATTTAATTCAGATTGGTATACTTGTAGTAGCGCTTATCTCCCTGTATCAAAATAGGGGATAAATAAAAAACGACCGCCTAACAAGAGTTAGACGGTCTTTCTTGAGATATTAGGACTGACCGCCCGACCAAAAGCGGTAATCCTTTTATTGTAGCTATTATCGCCCTGTGTAAAAACAGGAGATAAATAAAAAATGTTGCCTAACAAGAGTTAGACGGTCTTACTTGATTAATCAGGACTGACCGCCCGACCAAAAGCGATAATCCTTTTCTTATCTTCATGATAGCAAAAGAAAGTGATTCTGTCAATAAAAGCGTTTTGCTTAAACGCGTTTGATATGCTATAATAAGTACCTGTTAAAAGGAGATGATTCTGTGTCAGATAGAAAAAGACCAACTAACATCGGCGGTCAGGCGGTCATTGAGGGCGTTATGATGCGCGGAAAAAAGATATATGCAATGGCAGTGAGAAATCCCGAAGGGGAAATTGTTGTGGAAAAGAAGCCTGTCGGCGGCCTAGGGAAAAAAGGGCTGTTCAGATACCCTATTTTCCGCGGCATGGCGGCGTTTGTAGATTCCCTTGTTACCGGTACGAAAATACTGATGCGTTCTGCGGAGATTGCAGGCGAGGGCTGGGAGGAGGAAGAGCTTTCCCCCTTTGAGCAATGGCTGAAGGAGAAGCTGGGGGATAAAATCAACGATATTCTGATTTATTTCAGCGTATTCATTTCCCTGCTTCTGGGCATGGGGCTGTTTTTTGTGCTGCCTGTTGCCATCGGGAATTTATTCAAAACCCTTGTGCCGACATGGGCACTGGGCATTATCGAAGGCTTGATTCGTATTGCGATTTTCCTTGGCTATCTCTGGCTGATTTCTCGTATGAAGGAGATTAAGCGCGTATTCCAATACCATGGCGCAGAGCATAAGACGATTGCATGTTTTGAAAGCGGCAAGGAGCTGACGGTGGAAAACGTACGCCCCTGCACAAGGCTGCATAAGCGCTGCGGCACAAGCTTTCTGCTGTTCGTGATGCTGATTTCCATGATTGTGTTTTTCTTCGTTCGGACGGATGTATTCTGGCTGCGGCTGATTACAAGAATCTGCCTTGTGCCGTTTATTGCGGGGATTTCCTATGAGGTTATCCGCTGGGCGGGCAATTCAGAAAGCAGCTTCGTGAAAATCGTCAGTGCGCCGGGACTTTGTCTGCAAAAGCTGACAACGGCAGAGCCGGATGCAAGTCAGATAGAATGTGCCATTGCGGCAATGAAAGGGGTTCTGGAAGATGAGCCTGAGGAATAAAACCATTGCAGAGGCGTTGCGCGAGGGGAAGCAGCGGTTGCGGTCGGCAGGAAAGGATGCCTACGCCGTTGAAGCGGAGCTGCTGCTCGAAAAAGCTGTCGGTCTGAATCGAACGGCTTTATTTTTGCGTGGAGAGGAGCCGCTTTCTGCGGAGGCTGCAATGCAGTATGAAGGCTTTCTTGCGGAACGGGAGAGCGGTCGCCCGACGCAGTATATCCTCGGCACATGGGAGTTCATGGGACTTCCCTTTTCTGTGGGCGAGGGCGTGCTGATTCCCAGAGGGGATACGGAAATTCTGGTGGAAACCATTCTGGAGAAGCAGCAGACAGAACCACTGCGGACGATTCTGGATATCGGGACGGGGAGCGGCTGTATTCCTGTCAGCCTGTCCCATTACGGGAAATTTAAACATGTTCTGGCGGTGGATATCAGCCGGAAGGCGTTAGGCTATGCAACGAAAAACGCGGCGGCAAACCATGCGGAAATTTCGTTTTATGAGAGTGATTTATTTCAAAATATACCTGCGCAGTGGAGAGGACAGCTGGATGCGATTGTTTCCAATCCGCCCTATATTCCCAAGGAGGATATCGCAGGGCTGATGACGGAAGTGAAGGACTTTGAACCCATCAATGCACTGGATGGCGGTGCGGACGGTCTGGATTTTTACCGTGCGATTGTGGCAGAGGGCAGAGCATGGCTGAAGGAGGGCGGATGGCTCTTTTTTGAGATTGGCTATGACCAAGGCGAAGCCCTGCGCACGCTTTTGGCAGACTTTGGCTATACGGAAATCGGCTTCCATGATTTCTTACACTGACTTTAGGCATATGATACCT
>OHAX01000559.1_pt1 | contig 22317 bp, 22 predicted proteins | sample 1577261 | NCBI WGS metagenome assembly OHAX01 (sample SAMEA3541483, study PRJEB24748) | human gut metagenome | biome: human gut; feature: human-associated habitat; material: faeces | place: China | collected 2012 | reverse complement strand
TGAGGATGAATTGGATACACCTCCATTCTTCAAAAATCGTTAATCAATGAATTTGAAAAAAAATACTGAATTAGTTTTTCAGCAAATTGCTGATGCTAGTCAAAAAGCCAACCGTAATCTAGATGCTGTTTCAGTAATCGCAGTGACAAAATATGTAGATGTACAAACAGCGGAAGCTTTGCTTCCGCTTGGCATCCATCATATCGGTGAAAATCGGGTTGATAAATTTTTAGAAAAATATCAAGCCTTGAAAGATTACCCAGTCACTTGGCATTTAATAGGAACACTACAGAGACGGAAAGTAAAAGAAGTAATCCCATATGTGGATTACTTTCATGCTTTAGACTCTCTAAAATTAGCCCAGGAAATTCAAAAGAGAACAGATCATGTTATCAAGTGTTTCTTGCAGGTTAATATTTCTGGGGAAGAAAGCAAGCATGGGTTTTCAAAAGAAGAATTGCTAGAACTTTTGCCAGAATTGGCTAAGTTAGATCAGATTGAGTATGTTGGTTTAATGACCATGGCTCCTTTTGAGGCAGACAGTGATGAATTGAAAGAAATTTTCAAGGATACGCAGGCTCTGCAAGCAGAAATTAGAGAAAAACAAATCCCTAATATGCCGATGACAGAGCTAAGCATGGGAATGAGTCGTGACTTTAAAGAAGCGGTTCAGTTCGGCTCAACCTTTGTTCGAATCGGTACAGCATTTTTTAAATAGGAGAGAGCTATGTCTTTAAAAGATAGATTCGATAAATTTATAGATTATTTTACAGAAGATGGAGAAGACGTGATGAACTACCAGACTCAACAAGAGGAAACAGTTAGCCCAGCCATCTCATCTTCTAAAGAATTACCAGCATCTGCTCAGCCGGGATCAGTAAAAGATGCGAATATTACTCGCCTCCATGCTCGTCAACAAGAGTTGGCAAAGCAAAACCATCACTCAGATGAGAAAGTGACGATTGATGTTCGTTATCCAAGAAAGTATGAGGATGCAACTGAGATTGTTGATTTGTTAACTGGAAATGAAAGTATCTTGATTGATTTCCAATACATGACAGAAGTACAAGCGCGTCGCTGCCTTGATTACTTGGATGGAGCTCGTCACGTCTTGGCTGGAAATATGAAAAAAGTTGCGAGTACGATGTATCTATTGACGCCTGTCAACGTTATCGTGAATATTGAAGATATCAAACTTCCAGATGAATCACAAGGTGCCGAGTTCGGCTTTGATATTAAACGAAATAGAGCAAGATAATGATTTTCTTAATCCGTTTAATTCAAAATGCAGTTAGCATTTACTCCATCATTCTCGTTGCATTTGCTCTTCTTTCATGGTTTCCAAATGCCTATGAAAGTCAACTAGGTCGCTTAGTCATCAGACTTGCTCGTCCAGTTATTGAGCCACTTCGTAAGCTCAATTTACAATTTGCTGGTCTTGATTTCACGGTTTGGGTCGCGCTGATTCTAATCCAGTTTCTTGGAAATATCTTAACACGACTAGTACTATTACTATGACAGTAAATCGATCCATTTATCAGCATTTTTCCCAAGATGATATTCCCTTTATTGATAAGGGATTAGAGTGGATAAGGCGGGTAGAAGATACATATGTACCGGTGCTTACTCCTTTTATCAATCCCCATCAAGAACAGATTTTAAGGGTGCTTGCTGGGACATATGGACTGGGTTGCCAAAGTAGTGGTGATTTTCTTCCGACAGAGTCGGTTCGTGTTCTTCTCTATCCAGATTACTTTGAACCGGAAATATCAGATTTTGAAATGGCCTTGTTGGAAATTCGCTATCCGAGTAAGTTTGAACAGCTGAGCCATGGAAAAATATTGGGAACAATCATCAACCAGCTAGGAATTGACCGTAAATTATTTGGTGATATCTTGGTAGATGAAAAGAGAGCACAGATTTTTGTCAATCGTGATTTTATTCCTCTTTTTCAGGATGGGATAAGAAGGATTGGCAGACTTCCTGTATCGCTGGAGGAACTTCCTTTTACCGATAGGATTATATCTAAAATTGACTTTAGAGAACGAGAAATTTTAGTTTCGAGTTTTCGATTGGATGCCCTCTTATCAAGTGCCTTGAAATTATCTAGAAATCAAACTAGTCAACTGATTGAGAAAAAATCTGTCCAGGTGAACTATCATCTGGTTGAAAAAAGTGATTACCAGGTTGCCGTTGGAGATTTGATCAGTGTGAGAAAGTTTGGTCGTCTAAAAGTTGTCAAAGACAATGGACAGACAAAAAAAGACAAGATAAAATTAAGCATTCAATTATTATTAAGTAAGTGAGGAAAAGTATGCCAATTACATCGTTAGAAATTAAAGATAAAACCTTTGGTACAAGATTTAGAGGTTTTGACCCAGAAGAAGTAGATGAATTTCTTGATATCGTTGTTCGTGACTATGAAGATTTGGTTCGTAGCAATCACGATAAAGAGACACACATCAAGAGTTTGGAAGAACGTTTGTCTTACTTTGATGAAATGAAGGATTCCTTGAGCCAATCAGTTTTGATTGCCCAGGATACTGCTGAGCGTGTCAAACAAGCTGCTCAAGAACGTTCAAACAATATTATTCAACAAGCTGAACAAGACGCTCAGCGTTTGCTCGAAGAAGCGAAATACAAGGCAAACGAAATTCTTCGTCAGGCAACAGATAATGCTAAGAAAGTTGCTGTTGAAACTGAAGAATTGAAGAACAAGAGCCGTGTATTCCATCAGCGTCTTAAATCAACGATTGAAAGTCAGTTAGCTATTGTTGAGTCATCAGATTGGGAGGACATTCTTCGCCCAACAGCAACGTATCTTCAAACAAGCGATGAAGCCTTTAAAGAAGTGGTGGGGGAAGTTCTTGGTGAAACTATTCCTTCACAACCTGAGGAAGAGCCAATTGATATGACTCGTCAATTCACACCAGAAGAGGTTGCTGAGTTGCAAGCTCGTATCGAGGCTGGAAATAAAGAATTAGCTGAGTTTGAAGCTCAACAAAATCAACATACAGATGAAAGTGAACAACATAAAGAGTCAGTTGACGTAGCAACTACTGCAGCAACTGAGGACGATGCAAACAAAGAATCTGTTCTTATACTATAAAAGTAAATGTGAGAACAAAATCTAACCAACTATATTTTCAGCGAGCAGGAGATGGTGTGAGCCCTGCAATCTCTAGTCGTTAGATTATCCTCTCAACAAATCCAGTCTGAAAACAGTAAGACTGGACGTTCCCCACGTTACGGGAAAAGAGGAAAAGAGACACTGTCTTTTTTCGAACAAAGGTGGTACCACGATTTTCGTCCTTTTTGGAAGTCGTGGTTTTTAATTTGTTAATATTTATAAAGGAGATACCATGAAACTCAAAGATACCCTTAACCTTGGGAAAACAGCTTTCCCAATGCGTGCAGGACTTCCTACCAAAGAGCCACTCTGGCAAAAAGAATGGGAAGAAGCAAAACTTTACCAACGTCGTCAAGAATTGAACCAAGGGAAACCACATTTCACCTTGCATGATGGTCCTCCGTATGCAAACGGAAATATCCACGTTGGACATGCCATGAACAAGATTTCCAAAGATATCATTGTTCGTTCGAAGTCTATGTCAGGTTTTTATGCACCTTATATCCCAGGTTGGGACACTCATGGTTTGCCAATCGAGCAAGTCTTGGCAAAACAAGGTGTTAAACGTAAAGAAATGGACTTGGTTGAGTACTTGAAACTCTGCCGTGAATACGCTCTTTCTCAAGTAGATAAACAACGGGATGACTTCAAACGTTTGGGTGTTTCTGGGGACTGGGAAAATCCTTATGTAACCTTGACTCCTGACTATGAAGCAGCCCAAATCCGTGTCTTTGGTGAGATGGCTAAAAAAGGCTATATCTATCGTGGTGCCAAGCCAGTTTACTGGTCATGGTCTTCTGAGTCAGCCCTTGCAGAAGCGGAAATTGAATACCATGACTTGATTTCAACTTCCCTTTACTATGCTAACCGTGTCAAAGATGGAAAAGGTGTGCTTGATACTGATACTTACATCGTTGTTTGGACAACAACTCCATTTACCATCACTGCTTCTCGTGGGTTGACTGTTGGTGCAGATATTGATTATGTAGTCGTACAACCTGCTGGTGAATCTCGTAAGTTTGTGGTTTCTTCAGAATTGTTGAACAGTTTGTCTGAGAAATTTGGCTGGGCTGATGTTCAGGTCTTGGCGACTTATCGTGGGCAAGAATTGAATCACATTGTGACAGTCCACCCATGGGATACGGCTGTAGATGAGTTGGTAATCCTGGGTGACCACGTTACGACAGACTCTGGTACAGGTATCGTCCATACGGCTCCAGGTTTTGGTGAGGACGACTACAATGTCGGTGTTGCTAACGGCCTTGAAGTTGCTGTAACCGTCAATGAACGCGGGATCATGATGGCAAATGCTGGTCCTGAGTTCGAAGGTCAATTCTATGATAAGGTTGTTCCAACTGTTATCGAGAAACTTGGTAATCTTCTCCTTGCTCAAGAAGAAATCTCTCACTCATATCCATTTGACTGGCGTACCAAGAAACCAATCATCTGGCGTGCTGTTCCACAATGGTTTGCCTCAGTTTCAAAATTCCGCCAAGAAATCTTGGACGAAATTGAAAAAGTCAAGTTCCACTCAGAATGGGGGAAAGTGCGTCTTTACAACATGATTCGTGACCGTGGCGACTGGGTTATCTCTCGTCAACGTGCTTGGGGTGTTCCACTTCCTATCTTCTATGCTGAAGACGGAACACCAATCATGACAGCTGAAACGATCGAGCACGTGGCTCAACTCTTTGAGGAACACGGCTCTATCATCTGGTGGGAACGTGATGCCAAAGAACTCTTGCCAGAAGGATTTAGCCACCCAGGTTCACCAAATGGCGAGTTCAAGAAAGAAACAGACATCATGGACGTATGGTTTGACTCAGGTTCATCATGGAATGGAGTAGTGGTCAACCGTCCAGAACTCAAATATCCAGCAGATCTTTACCTTGAAGGTTCTGACCAGTACCGTGGTTGGTTCAACTCATCACTTATCACATCTGTTGCCAACCATGGCGTAGCGCCATACAAACAAATCTTGTCACAAGGATTTGCCCTTGACGGTAAAGGTGAAAAGATGTCTAAATCCCTTGGAAATACCATTGCTCCAAGCGACGTTGAAAAACAATTCGGTGCGGAAATCTTGCGTCTCTGGGTAACAAGTGTGGACTCAAGCAACGACGTGCGTATCTCTATGGATATCTTGAGTCAAGTCTCTGAAACTTACCGTAAGATCCGTAACACCCTTCGTTTCTTGATTGCCAATACATCTGACTTTAACCCAACTCAAGACGCAGTATCCTACGATGAGCTTCGTTCAGTTGATAAGTACATGACCATCCGCTTTAACCAGCTTGTTAAGACCATTCGTGATGCCTATGCTGACTTTGAATTTTTGACCATCTACAAGGCCTTGGTGAACTTTATTAACGTTGATTTGTCTGCCTTCTACCTTGACTTTGCCAAAGACGTTGTTTACATCGAAGGTGCCAAATCATTGGAACGTCGTCAAATGCAGACTGTTTTCTATGACATTCTTGTAAAAATCACCAAACTCTTGACACCAATTCTGCCTCATACTGCGGAAGAAATTTGGTCATATCTTGAGTTTGAGGCAGAGGAATTCGTTCAATTGTCAGAATTACCAGAAGCTGAAACTTTTGCCAACCAAGAAGAAATCTTGGATACTTGGGCAGCCTTCATGGACTTCCGCGGACAAGCACAAAAAGCCTTGGAAGCAGCTCGTAATGCAAAAGTAATCGGTAAATCACTCGAAGCCCACTTGACAGTTTATCCAAATGAAGTGGTGAAAACCCTTCTTGGAGCATTGGATAGCAATGTGGCTCAACTTTTGATCGTGTCAGAATTGACCATCGCTGAAGGTACAGCTCCAGAGAGTGCAGTAAGCTTTGAAGATGTAGCCTTTACAGTTGAACGTGCTACAGGTGAAGTTTGTGACCGTTGCCGTCGTATTGATCCAACTACTGCAGAACGTAGCTATCATGCAGTCATCTGTGACCACTGTGCAAGCATCGTAGAAGAAAACTTTGTAGATGCAGTCGCAGAAGGATTTGAAGCGAAATAATCAGAATAGACTGAGAAAGGTCGCTAAAATCATAAAAAACGCATAATATCAAGAGTTCAAGTGCTCTGATATTATGCGTTTTATCATGGGAAAATTTACTAGTCTATTTCTTCAAATAAAGTTCTTCCTGGTCTGTCCGTGTAGATAATTAACATAATCAACTATTCAGTTTTCTCATAATTTTATATTTCTACTAATTATAAAGAGACTATAGAACTTAAAATTATTTTTTGAAAATCAATATTTATTATAAAATTTTATAAGATTGTTTAATTTTTAGATAAATTATGATAGAATAATACCTATAAAAATTTTAAGGAGATTATTATGAAAACAAATACACTTGCTCGTGTCAACGCTATTTTTGGTCTTATTTCAGGAATTGTATTGCTTTTAGCGCCAGTCATCATGTTTATCATGGCTGTTGGAGCTGCTGCGGCAACTGAAGACGCAGATGTAACAGTTGGGACATTGACAGGGCTCTCAATTATTTTGTCATTGGTTAAAATTGCTGTTTTAGTGTTGGGAATTGTAGCTATAGTTTATTATAAAGATGATGAACGTGTTACGAATGCACCTTCTGTCTTGCTCATTGTAGGTGGTGCGGTCGGCTTGATTCCATTTTTAGGATGGGTAGGTGGAATTCTAACCATTATTGGTGGTTCACTTTACTTTGGAACATTGAAAAAATTTGTAATTGAAGAGTAGTAGTTTTCCAATTATTTGGACGGGACTATTTCATCCTCTATCGGGAACAATTATGATAGTACGATAAAGAGAAGACTGTTAAGCTCTTCTCTTTTTAGTTGATTTTAACTAGCTTTTTTGTGAAAAATTGTGTAAAATAGAATAGATAAACGAGGGACACCTCGAAAAATAAAAGGAGAATCCATCTAATGGTAAAATTGGTTTTTGCTCGCCACGGTGAGTCTGAATGGAACAAAGCTAACCTTTTCACTGGTTGGGCTGATGTTGATTTGTCTGATAAAGGAACACAACAAGCGATTGACGCTGGTAAATTGATCAAAGAAGCTGGTATCGAATTTGACCAAGCTTACACTTCAGTATTGAAACGTGCAATCAAAACAACAAACTTGGCTCTTGAAGCTGCTGACCAACTCTGGGTTCCAGTTGAAAAATCATGGCGCTTGAACGAACGTCACTACGGTGGTTTGACTGGTAAAAACAAAGCAGAAGCTGCTGAACAATTTGGTGATGAGCAAGTTCACATCTGGCGTCGTTCATACGATGTATTGCCTCCTGCAATGCCTCATGATGACGAATACTCAGCTCACACTGACCGTCGTTACGCTTCACTTGACGACTCAGTCATTCCAGATGCTGAAAACTTGAAAGTGACTTTGGAACGTGCCCTTCCATTCTGGGAAGATAAAATCGCTCCAGCGCTTAAAGATGGTAAAAACGTATTCGTAGGTGCTCACGGTAACTCAATCCGTGCCCTTGTAAAACACATCAAACACTTGTCAGATGATGAAATCATGGGTGTAGAAATCCCTAACTTCCCACCATTGGTATTCGAATTCGACGAAAAATTAAACGTCGTAAAAGAATACTACCTTGGAAAATAATCTATAAACAGAAGGCCTAGGGATTCCTAGGCTTTTTTGTATTTGCTTCTAGTTTCCAATTAGTTGAAAAAGCGTTATAAATGATAGTAAAGAGTGACTTAATTGTAAGAAAGAGAGAAAGACGATGGCTTACAGGCTCTTTGTCAACTGTAGTGGGTTGATGAAAAGGGCTAGTAAGGTGAAATGATCTAATCGAGTGGTTATTCTAGGGTAATTAAAAACGATTTATCGTGCTGAAAATTTAGAAATGGCAGTACAAGCTTTAGAGGACTTTATCGCTGAATGGAAGCCAAAGTATAGGAAAGTCATGGAAAGTCTGGAGAATACGGATAATCTTTTAACTTTTTTCCAGTTTCCCTACCAAATTTGGCACAGCATTTATTCGACAAACCTCATTGAGTCTCTCAACAAAGAAATTAAACGTCAAACGAAAAAGAAGGTTCTTTTTCCTACCGAAGAAGCCCTGAACCGTTATTTAGTTACTTTGTTTGAAGATTATAATTTCAAGCAAAGTCAACGAATCCATAAAGGGTTTGGTCAATGTTCTGACACACTTGAAAGCTTATTTGATTAGCACTCCATAACTCTACTTGAGTGTTTACACATAATTATTGACAGTATCTAAAGCGTTTTTAGTGTAATTCGTATATAGTTGTTGACAAAACATTTTAACAGTAAAAGAGTGCAACTTTATTTGTTCACTCTTTTTTTGCGTATAACAGAAAAATTTTTGATAAATAGAATAGTATTGCTACTTATTTATCAAAAATTTACGATGATTAGACGAAAGAATACTTTGCCCCCAAAATAGCATTTAGAAATATTTAGAAGATAAATAATGTGTCGCAATGCTCCAAATGGTTAGTTTTCTAAGTGTAAGCTTGTTCTTAGGCAGGCTATTATTCCTTTACTAAAGGTAAAGAAATGGTGACTTTTAAGCCTGGATGATTGTCTAAAAAAACAATTTCACCTTGATGTAATTTAATAATTTGTTTGGTGATAACTGTTCCCATACCATGTGATTCATAATTAGTTGATTTTTGATTTAGCTCAGTAATTTTTTGAGCTGTAATATCTCCTTGATCCGCAATGACGATGAGCACTTTATTATCAGATAATTGATAAGTCAGATCAATCTGGTTAGAGCCGCTGTGCATAATACTATTAAGCAAGAGATTTCTAAAAGCTCTTGCTAATAAAGTTACCTCTCCTTTTACCAACACTGTCTCGGCAGGCAAATCAAAATGAAGTGCAATTGTTTCATAATTATTCAATATATCGGCAATTACTGTTCGTAGGACAGCAACCAAATCAAGATTGGAAAATTCGGAGTGACGCTTTTGGTTATCCAATAAGTAGCTCATATTGAGATTAGAAATCATTTCTTTCATAGTTTGAATCTGATTTTCAATTTCCTCTGTCTGCTTTCCTTTGCCATATTGCTGCTCTAACTGACTGTTATAACCTGATATGAGCATAAGAGGATTGCGTAAATCATGACTGACCCCTCTAATCCATTGCTCTTTCATCGTGTTGCTTTCTTCCAAAATATGAGATGTTTCATTGAGAGCCGTCTTAATTTCAGAGAAATTTCCCTTTTCTTTAAGAACGACATTTTGACCTTGAGATAAAGAAGTGACAGCAGTAATAATCGGCTCCATCTCCTTTTTAATACGCAACTTTGATCGGCTCAAAAGAATAAAAATAAGTAAAAGAATAATACCCAAGAAAACAAGTCCCAAACTGAGAAAATTCCTAATAAATTGCGTATTAGCATAGAAATTAAATTTTGCTAAGGAATGCTTTTTAGGATAGCCCAAAACTAAAATTTGCTGACCACGTACATAGGAGAAAACAGGGTAATCTTCTAAATACCAACGTGAAAATTTAACCATATCAGCATTCGTATAATGCCTTTTGAGTCCTTTAGGTAAATGATAAGATTGGACAATATTGCCATCTTGATTCAGTACCATAGCCCAAGTATTTTGTTTATCCATTTCAATTTTGCTGCTTTTATCAAAATTGAAATTATTCTCTTGACTCGATTGAGCGATTTTAGTGTAAAGTAGTTCCGGTTTTTCCTTTCCATAGAAACTAAAATAGGCTGAGAAAACCAAACCATAAACAAAAACAAGTCCTATGATTAAAGCCAAGATTAATAGAACATACCTGGTTAATAACTTAGTAAAAAATTTAACGGTATCCATTTAATTCACCTTTAGTTTGTAACCCAAACCTTTAACCGTTATTAAGCTTTCTGGTTTAGAAGGATTGGCTTCAATCTTTTGTCGAATCTTACGAATATGAGCCATTAGGGTATTATCATAGCCTTGGTATTGTAATCCCCAGACTTTTTCTAAGAGTTGGTCAAAAGTAACAATGCGATTCTTATTATCATATAAGACCTTAAGAATACTGTATTCCTTAGCCGTCAGCTGAATCTCTAGTTTTCCTTTGGTAATCAAGGCTTGGCTAAAATGCACCTGGCAAGCAGGCAAAACAAGGGTATCTTCCTTTTCGGGATAGGCTCTTTTTAGGATGGAAAGAATACGCAACTCCAAATCTCTTGGACGGAAAGGCTTGATAATATAGTCATCTGCCCCTAACTCAAAGCCCTGATATTGTTTTTCTATATCGGAGATTGCCGACAAAAACAAAACAGGAACCATTGAAGTCTTACGGATGCCCTTTAAAACTTCAAATCCTGATCCTTCAGGCTAAAAATCTTCCTTTTTCAGTTTCATTATTTACATCTGGACATTGGATCTCATTTACAGGCAGCATAATGTCTAAAATAACTAAATCAAAAGATTTTTCTTCAAATTGCTCCAAAGCTTCTTTTTGTGATTGTACACTTGTTAGATTGCTAAACCCAGCAATGCTCAATGATTCTTGCACTATTTCTAAAATTTCTGGGTTATCGTCTAAAATTAAGATCTTCTTTTCTTTATAATTCATACTATTACCTCAACAAGACTAGTATAGCACATTGCTTCCTTGGTCAAGGACTTTAAAGTAAAAATTAAGGAAGAATTAAGGTAATGAACAGGTTAAAATAAAGGAGGTCCATTATAATGAAAATATCGAAAGGATATAACATCACTCTAAGATTTTTAAAGGAGAAAACAAATGAACAATTATATCGTTGAAACCAACCAATTAAGTAAGGATTTTTCAGGTGAAGTAGCCGTTAATCAGCTCTCTATTCATATTAGAAAAAATGAAATTTATGGTTTTTTGGGACCAAATGGTGCTGGTAAGAGTACTGCTATGAAAATGCTTTTAGGATTGTTGCAACCAAGCCACGGTTCCATTAAGCTCTTTGGAAAAACCTTTAATAGCAATCAAATATCACTCCTCTCAAATGTAGGTTCCCTCATTGAAGAGCCCTCTTACTATGCTAATTTGACCGGTTATGAAAATCTTGAAATTATCCAAAAATTGCTTAAATTACCAAAAAGAAATATTGATGAGGTCTTAAAGATTGTCAGACTTTTCGATCAAAAAGACAAGTTAGTTAAAAACTATTCACTAGGCATGAAACAACGTTTAGGAATTGCGTTAGCTATTGTTAAATTTCCTAAATTACTGATTTTGGATGAGCCAACTAATGGTTTAGACCCTGCCGGTATTCAAGAAATTCGTGAGCTTATCAAGTCTTTACCACAAAAATACGATATGACTATCATCGTTTCTAGCCATATTCTTTCAGAAATTGAACAGATGGCTACAACTGTTGGCATTATCAATCATGGTCAATTACTTTTTGAAGGCCACCTATCTGACCTTGAAGAAGATGAAAAATATCTGTTTGAGACCAGTGATGATGTAACTGCTAAAAGAATACTAATGTTCAATGGTTTTAATTTGGATGATGACAAAAAATTGATTATCAACGATAACAATAAAGTTAATATAGCCACTGCTATTCGACTCTTAGTTGAAAATGATGTTGATATTTATCAAGTTCGTATGATTCGTCGATCGCTGGAAGATGTTTTCCTTGATATGACAGGACGGGAAGGAAGTGTTTTGTAATGCTAAATTTACAATTAGAATTTATCAAACTAAAAAGACGGTCTTTCTTGCTATCTTTGATTGCTATTGTAGCAGTGGGCCTGATTTGGAGTGGCGTTGTTATCAAATATGAATTACCTAAAACGCATGAGGCCTATAATGCCATTTATACCATGACTTACTTGAATGATGTTATTTTGCCACTTTTCATTGCAGTTTTAGCGTCTAGACTACTGGAATTGGAACATCTAGGCAAAACTTTTAAACTCTTGCAAACCAGTAACGAAAGTCCTTGGCAACTTTTTAAGGCTAAATTGACTGTGATGGCTATTTTTGCCTTTGTTGTCAGTTTGATTCAAACGATTTTTCTGAAATTTATTATTCAAGGCATGCAGGTCAGTGTGACACTTGTTTCATTGAGTCTCTTTTTGTCCACAACTTTTTTGGTTTGTCTCTTTCTGTCTTGTTTACATCTTTGCTTAGCTTTTATCTATCCAAAGCCAAGTGTGACAGTGGTAACAGGCTTAATTGGTTCCTTCCTGTCATTTGTAGGTATCGGTGCGTTACCATTTCCTATTCGTATTTTCATTCCTTGGCAATATTTCTCTATGATGGGAATCGCTAAACGGGTGGCTGGAACTAACACTTATCTTTTTCAATATGATAATTCTTATCCCTTTAAATTAGTCACATTATTGCTTATCATTTTTTTAAGCATCTTTGTCAGTAAAAAACTCATTGGAAAGGCGGATCTATTATGATTATTTTTGAATTTAAAAAAATCAAAAAAAGTGCTATTCCGATAACGCTAATCTTCTTTAACCTTATTGGGTCCTTATTGGGAGCAATGATTTACGCTCTCAATCGAGAGGTGCTCCTAGATGGTACACAAGCTCACGTCCTTTGGGGACAAACAGTTTTCTATTCCTCGCAGATATTTACTCCTATTCTGATCGGGATTATCTGTTCCATCAGTTGTCAATTCGAGGAAAGCAATAAAAACTGGCAGCGCTTATTAAGCATTCCAGTTAAAGCCAATCGTATCGTTTTATCAAAAATCACCAGCTTGTCACTAGTCATGGCTATTAGTCAACTGATAGTTCTTCTCTTTTATATTATTAGCGCTTTGGTTTTGAAGGTACCTTTTGCAAATTATCTACTGGACTTTTTGCTTTGGTCTATCACAGGTTGGCTAGCAACCATTACTATTGTCACCATTCAAATTTTTCTTAGTATTCACTTAAAAAATTTCGCAGTGCCTATTCTTATATCAGCTATTTTGGCTATGGCAGGACTTATGACCCTCTTTATTGGACAAGGTCTTTTTAGAATTTTCCCTTATGCTCAGATTGCTGTTGGTGATCGAGCTCGTTCCTTAGTCCCTTTTACCTTATCTGAATTTATCCTTTTCTTAGTTGTCAATGGTGCTTATATTTTTATCTTCTATACCTTAGCAGTTAGACAGCTTAAAAAGAGATTTATTTAATCTCATTTATAGTAAAAAACAAGAAGAAAGCGAAGATTTATCGTAATTGTTATACAATTAATGATCAGCAAATAAACAGTGGGCTCTTTGTCAACTGTAGTGGGCTGATGAAAAGTTACAACCTGGAGAGGAGCAAATTGCTTCTCTCCTTTTTGATGTTCAAAGCAATGAGAATTCTAGTTTTAAAGTTGTCAAAGTTCCGGAAGCCAAAAGCATTTCGCTTGATGACTTTGATGATATTATTGGTAGCCTCTATTTTTGCGTTTGAGTAGGGAAGTTCCAGTGCATTCATGATCTTGTCTTTATCTTTCGAAAGGGTCTTGAAAACAGTTTGAAAAATAGGATTTACAGAAGAAATTGTTTCTTCAATAAGACTAAAGAAATGTTCCGTTTGTTTCTCTTGAAAATGAAAGAGTAGGAGTTGATAGAGATTATAGTGCTGTCTAAGTTCTTGAGAGTATGAAAGCAGCTTTTCTAGAACCTCTTTATTGGTCAAGTGTGACCGAAAAGTTGGTCGATAAAATCGTTTATCACTGAGTTTACGGCTATCCTGTTGGATGAGTTTCCAGTAACGTTTCAGTGCTTTATATTCGTGCGATCTCCTGTCAAACTGATTCATGATTTGGATGCGAAGGTGGTTCATAGCTAGACTGAGATGCTGGACAATGTGAAAGCGGTCGAGGACGATTTTAGCAGAAGGAAATAGTTTTCTGGCAATATCGTAGTAGGGACTAAACATGTCCATGGTAATGACTTTCACACGACTTCTCACCTGTCTAGAATAACGAAGGAAATGATTGCGAATAGTTGCTTGAGTCCGTCCATTATCGTAGTCCTGTGCAATAAAGCTCATCTTACCTTTCTTGAAGCTGTACTCATCCCAGCTCATGTGTTCTGGAAGGTGGTTAAGATCAGACTTGACCTCGAACTCTTTCAATTTACGGATGACTGTCGAAGTAGAGACCGATAAACTTTCGGCGATAGCAGTCATAGGGACTTTCTCGATTAATTTTTGAGTGATTTTCTGGTTGACGATCGTTGAGATTTGGTAGTTCTTTTTGACTAAGGAAGTCTCTGCGACAGCTATTTTTCCGCATACTTTACAACGAAAACGTCGTTTTCTCAATCGAATAAGAGTTTTGTAGCCCGCACACTCTAGATAGGGAATTTTAGATTCTTTTTGGAAGTCATATTTAGCCATTTGTCCTTGACAATCGAGATACTTAGGAGCAGGATAATCTAGCTTAGCGATGATTTCTTTATGTGTTCCAGCATCCAGATAATCCAAGATTATGATGTTCTTGTCTTTAATTCCGAGTATGTTTGTGATAAAATTTAATTGTTCCATAAGATTCTTTCTAATGAGGGTTTGGTCACTTTTTCATTATAGGTCTTATGGGGCTTTTTTTGTTTTTGCTTCTAGTTTCCAACTAGTTGAAAAAGCGTTATAATGATAGTAAAGAGTGACTTAATTGTAAGAAAGAGAGAAGGACAATGGCTTATATTGAAATGAAACACAGCTACAAGCGTTATCAGGTTGGGGATACGGAGATTGTGGCTAATCGTGATGTGAATTTTGAAATTGAAAAGGGGGAGCTGGTTATTATCCTTGGTGCTTCTGGTGCTGGAAAGTCAACGGTTCTCAATCTCCTAGGAGGTATGGATACCAATGATGAGGGGGAGATTTGGATCGATGGTGCGAATATCGCCAACTATAGTTCGCACCAACGAACAAACTATCGTCGTGATGATGTGGGCTTTGTTTTTCAATTTTACAATCTGGTATCCAATCTGACAGCCAAGGAAAACGTGGAGTTGGCCTCAGAAATCGTAGCGGATGCCTTGAATCCAGAGCAGGTGCTCAAAGATGTGGGGCTAGATCATCGGCTCAATAACTTTCCAGCCCAGCTTTCTGGAGGGGAGCAACAGCGAGTCTCAATTGCACGCGCTGTAGCCAAAAATCCTAAAATTCTCCTCTGTGATGAACCGACGGGTGCCTTGGATTATCAGACGGGGAAGCAAGTCTTGAAGATTCTCCAAGACATGTCTCGTCAAAAAGGAGCAACAGTGATTATCGTGACCCACAATGGAGCGCTCGTTCCTATTGCAGATCGCGTGATTCACATGCGCGATGCCACGGTTAAGAGTGTGACGATTAATGAACATCCACAGGATATTGATACGTTGGAGTATTAGCATGAAAAAAACGTATCGGAAAGACCTATTTCAGTCGGTAACTGCTTCTAAGGGGCGTTTTGTTTCTATCTTGACCTTGATGATGCTGGGTTCCCTGGCCCTAGTAGGTCTTAAAGTAGCCAGTCCCAACATGGAACGTACGGCAGAAGATTATCTCCGCAAAGCCAATACCCTGGATCTGGCCGTGATTGCTGATTATGGCTTGGATAAAGAAGACCAAGACGAACTAAAGACCCTTCAAGGAGCAAGTATTGAGTTTGGCTATATGGCTGACTTAACCGTTGAAAATAGTGAAGAGGCGGTTCGACTTTATTCCAAACCAGAGGGGATTTCAACCTTCCAAGTGACAGAAGGGCGACTGCCAGAGGCAGATGAGGAAATTGCCCTAGCCGACTTCTGGAAAGACCGCTATCAGATTGGAGAGACCATTACCTTTACTAAGAAAGGAGAAAAGTCCGTCCTAAAATCCCAAACTTTCACAATTACTGGATTTGTTCAGTCGGGTGAGATCCTTTCGAAAAAAGATTTAGGGAGTGCTAGTAGTGGAAATGGAAGCTTGGCAGGTTATGGAGTTATTTTACCCAGTCAGTTTGATACAGAAGTCTACAGTATTGCGCGTGTGCGCTATGATGATTTAAAAAATCTGGATGCTTTTTCATCAGACTATAAGACCAAACGAACCCAACATCAGGAAGAGTTGCAAGACTTACTTGCCGATAATGGTCAAAAAAGATTGGCAACTATCAAATCAAATGGGCAAAAGAGCCTGGAAGAAGGCAAAGAACAGCTCCAAACTGCTGAAAGCAACCTTCAAAATGGCAAGAGTCAGTTAGAGCAGGCTGAAAGTCGCTTGAAAATGCAAGAAGAACAAGCGACCGCTTTACCAGAACCACAAAAGAGTCAAGCCAAGGGACAGCTGACAAAAGCTAAGGAAGAACTAGCGACAAAAAAAGAAAAACTGGCTCAGACAGAGAGTGATCTATCTAAGGAAAAAGAGAAGCTAGAACAGCGTCAGAAAGAGTTTGATGAACTGGCAGAGCCGAAATACCACGTATACAATTGCCAAACCATGCCAGGTGGTCAAGGCTACCTCATGTACAGCAATGCATCGTCAAGCATTCGTTCAGTCGGGAATATCTTCCCCGTGGTGCTTTATATGGTCGCTGCAATGGTGACCTTTACAACGATGACTCGCTTTGTAGACGAAGAACGCACCAATGCTGGTATTTTCAAGGCCCTAGGTTACCGGAATCAAGATATAGTTGCCAAGTTTGTCCTCTATGGTTTTCTTGCAGGAACTGTGGGAACCATTTTAGGAACGCTTCTAGGACATTATCTCCTTGCAGGAGTGATTTCGGATGTTATAACAACTGGAATGGTCGTTGGTAAAAGTCAGGAATATTTTTACTGGTCTTATAGTCTCCTTGCCCTAGCCTTGAGTTGGGTATCCAGTGTTTTGCCAGCTTATCTGGTGGCGCGAAGGGAACTACACGATGAAGCAGCCCAACTCTTGCTTCCCAAACCTCCCGTTAAGGGATCAAAGATTTTGCTGGAGCGCCTGAGCTTTATTTGGAGTCGTTTGAGTTTTACTCATAAGGTTACGGCGCGAAATATTTTCCGATATAAGCAAAGGATGTTGATGACCATTTTTGGAGTTGCAGGATCAGTTGCTCTCCTATTTGCAGGTCTTGGCATTCAGTCATCTGTGGGAGGAGTTTCCGAGCGCCAATTTGAACAAATCCAGCAATACCAGATGATTGTAGCAGAAAAGAGCAGTGCAACGGAGCAAGAAAAAGTAGATTTAGAAAGTGCCTTGCAAGCTGAATCTATCTACGCTTATCAAAAGATTTACTCTAAATCCATTGAAAAAGATTTCAAAGGAAAAGCAGGGCTTCAAACCATCACCATGATGGTTACTAGTGGAGAAGACTTCAAGCCCTTTATCACATTAGAGGAAAATGGGCGAGAGGTACAAGTCACTGATGGAGTGGTCGTGAGTCAAAAATTAGCCCAACTAGCAGGTGTTACGGTTGGGGATGTGCTAGAGCTTGATGGGAAGGAAATCAAGGTCGCGGCTATTTCTGAAAACTATGTTGGACACTTCGTTTATCTCAACCGAGCGACTTACGAACAAGTCTACGGCACCCGTCCACAAGACAATGCCTACCTAGTAAAATTAAAAGATCCAACACCTTCCAATACGGAGAAAGAAGCTGCTGCCTTCATGGAAAAACCTGCTGTTTCTGGGGTAGTTCAAAATGCGACGGCTATCCACCTCTTTGAATCTGTAGCCAATTCGCTCAATAAAACCATGGCAATCCTTGTCCTTGTTTCCGTCTTGCTAGCCATTGTCATTCTCTACAATCTCACTAACATCAATGTGGCAGAACGTATCCGTGAACTTTCCACTATCAAGGTTCTCGGTTTCCACAATAAAGAAGTGACCCTCTATATCTACCGCGAGACTATGGTGCTGTCCCTTGTGGGAATTGCTCTTGGTTTGGTAGTTGGCCACTATTTACATCAATTTTTGATTCAAATGATTTCACCAGCCACCATACTCTTTTATCCTCAGGTCAGCTGGGAAGTCTATGCTCTTCCAATCGTCGCAGTGACGGTGATTTTGACTTTACTAGGTCTCTTTGTCAATTACCACTTGAGAAAAGTAGATATGCTCGAAGCCTTGAAATCAGTAGAGTAATTCAAGGTTTTAAATAGTAAATCAGTTGACAAAGTCCCTGCTTCTTGGTAGAATAAGAACTGTCGTAAAGACAAATAACTTCTTCTTGGTTACAGGCATGCCAACCTGTCACTCGGATGAAGCCAAATAAAAAGGAGAAACATCATGGCAATCTCAAAAGAGAAAAAAAATGAAATCATCGCACAATACGCACGTCACGAAGGTGATACAGGTTCAGTAGAGGTTCAAGTTGCTGTCCTTACTTGGGAAATCAACCACCTTAACGAACACATCAAACAACACAAAAAAGACCACGCTACTTACCGTGGATTGATGAAGAAAATCGGTCGCCGTCGTAACTTGCTTGCATACTTGCGTAAAAACGACGTTAACCGTTACCGTGAGTTGATTAACTCTCTAGGACTTCGTCGCTAATCTGCTTTATTTTCCACTTACATTGCGTTGTCACCTTACCTCGATATACTCAAGTATAATCTTCGGTTACGGTTCCTAGCACTGTAAGGTAAAATAAACCAGATATTCTCCCTTCGGGGAGATTTTTTTATTTTCACTAGTTTTATAGTACAATCTTCGGCTTTTCGCTTAGTCTATAAACGTTTTATCCAGCAAGAATTACGATGCTAAGGGCGTTAAAAATCCGTATGAAAATAGGGAAACGACACAGTGTTCGATGAACACAAGGAGTTCCATCTTTTTCACTAGGATTTTAGCCCGAGCTCAAATTAGCTCTCTGATTTCAGAGGGCTTTTTGTTTTTATCCGCTTGCTTAGGCCGTGTTCAATTGAGCATATCTTGATAATGAAGCTACTCTAAATTGGGTAGCTTTTTTACTTTCGTCACCTTACCTCGATATACTCAAGTATAATCTTCGGTTACGGTTCCTAGTACTGCAAGACCAACTATATTCATTTTTCTCAGCTTGTTCCATAGTTGAAAATATGGTATACTTTTTATGAGAATTTTCTAAATTTTTAATTTTGTCTAAGGAGGTTTTCATGCTTTCCAAATTTTCTGGAAGCCGACGGGACCTGCAATTTTTGTTACTTTTAGGTATTTTGCTAGCTGTTTTAGGGATTTCCCTCTTTCTAGCAGTTTCTATGGGATCCGTTGCGATTGATCTAGGCGATACCTATCGGATCATTTTGAGCAGGTTGGGTTTTCCTCTTGAGATAGGAGAGGTTTCCAAGTCCACTCTTGCCATTGTATGGAACATGAGATTCCCCCGAGTATTGTTAGGCTTGATAGTAGGGGCTGGTCTTTCCATGTGTGGTAGCGTGATGCAGTCCACAGTGAACAATCCTATCGCAGAGCCTTATGTCTTAGGAATTTCTGCGGGTGCAACTCTAGGGGCAACTTTAAGCATCATTCTTGGTTTAAAATTGATGATTAGCCTTGGAGCTTTCCTTGGAGCTATTTTGGCAACAATCGCTGTCCTCATCATTGCCTCTATGCAGGGAAGGATGACGACTTCTAGTCTGATCTTATCAGGAACGGTGGTCAATGCTCTCTTTCTGGCATTTTCCAACTTTATTATCTCAGTTGGCGCTAATGCTGACAGTGTGATGACCATTAAGTTTTGGACCATGGGTTCGCTTGCCGGGACTACCTGGTCTGACTTAGTCCTGCCAACTATAGTAGTAGGTATGGCCTTTCTATTTTTCGCTACCCAGTATCGTGTTTTTAATGCGATGATGATGGGAGATGAGGCTGCTTTAACGTTGGGAATTCCCTTAAGCTTCTATTGGTGTCTTTACGTGACCGTGGTGGCTGTGTTGACAGCGGTCTTGGTGGCAACCTGTGGGATTATTGGATTTGTTGGTCTGATTACTCCCCATTTAGCTCGAGGGTTAGTAGGAACGAATTACAGGAGACTTTTTCCCGTTGCGACCTTACTGGGTGCACTCTTTGTCGTCTGGGCAGATGTACTTTCTCGTGTCATCATTCCAAATGCCGAGCTGCCGATTGGTATTTTCACAGCCTTAGTAGGTGCTCCCTTCTTTATCTACATTGTTGGAGGTAGGCGAAGGGAGGTGAGGGCCTGATATGGACTTGATTTGTCAGGATGTCCACTTTGGACTTGGAGAGAAAAAAATCCTCAAAGGAGTTTCTCTTAAGGTTGAGGGGCATCAATTTCATACGATACTTGGGCCAAATGGAAGTGGAAAAACCAGCCTGCTTAAACTCCTCTATCGTCAGGAAAGGGCGGACAAAGGCTTGATAAGCCTAGATGGAAAACCGCTGGAGCATTGGTCACTTAAAGAAACAGCCAAGCAAATGGCAGTTGTTACCCAGTTTAATCAATTGCAGTTTGATTGTACCGTTGAGGAAATCGTCTTGCTGGGAAGAACGCCTCACCTCTCTTTTCTACAAAAGGAAAAGGAAAGGGATTATGCCCTCGTTCAAGATGCCCTCGTCAAGGTAGATATGCTTGAGAAGAAAACTCGTCTCTATTCGTCTCTTTCAGGTGGGGAGAAACAGCGAGTCTTATTAGCACGCGCCTTGGCGCAAGAACCGACTCTCTTGCTCCTGGATGAACCTACCAATCACCTGGATATCAAGTATCAGCTAGACTTGTTGGCCATTGTGAAGAATCTCAAGGTCAATGTTCTAGCTGTCCTACATGATATTCAACTTGCTTGTCGCTATTCGGATTATCTCTATCTGATGAAAGAGGGGGAAATCCTTTACCAAGGGACTCCAAAGGAGACCATCACCCCTGAGTCATTGCAAACTGTATATGGAGTTCAAAGTCAGGTTACTTGGACCGAGGATCAGCAAGCGATGATTCACTATTTATAAGAATGAAAAGGAAAACAAAATGAAAAAAACACTAAGCATTTTACTCGTAACAGTAGCTACCCTAACCATGGCGGCTTGTGGTAACACTACTACAGAAAAAGCTACCACACAGTCCAGCACAGAAACAAGTCAAAAGGCTAGCACAGAGACGACTTATCCGTTAACGGTCAAGACCTATGATGCTAAGGGAAATGAAGTCGAACAAGTCTTTGACAAGGCACCTGAAAAAGTTATCACCAACAACCTTTCAACAACTGAAATCTTGTTAGAGTTAGGCTTGAAGGATAAAATTGCTGGCATGCTCAACCCTGACAATGCTGTAACAGGTAAATACAAAGACGCGATTGCGACGATTCCTCAAATTGGGGATAAAAAAACAGTCTCACAAGAGACAGTCCTTTCTTATGAACCAGATGCTGTGATGGGTCGAAACATGATGTTTTCTGAAAAATCCTTGGGAACAGTTAGCACTTGGAATGAAAATAAAATCCCAGTCTATACACAAAAAGCTTCTCTCTCAACGATTCAGCAAGATTTGGGAAATATTGTAGAAGACGTTAAAAATCTGGGGATGATTTTTAATGTTCGGGACAAGGCTAATGAATACGCAGCCCAATTACAAGCTAAAATTGAGGCTGTTAAGAAGGCAAATCCAACAATCCAAGGTGAAAAGAAAAAGGCTTTGATTATGGTTGCCTATAATGATGAAACCTTTGGTGCATACAAGTCTGCTTTGCAAGAAAGCTTGTTGAATCAACTTGGTTATACAAACGTTGCAACGGGAACATCAGGCTTGACCTTGGAAAATCTCGTGTCAATGAATCCTGAATTGATTATCTATGTAACCAGCGACCGCAATAAAAAATTGGATGCCAACGCAGTAGAGTTGATGAAGAAAAATGCTGTTTTGGAAAATGTTCCTGCAATTAAGAATCAAAAAATCATGACTATCTCTTACGATGAGTTGATGGACTATGGTCCAGCAGTGATTGATTCACTTGAGAAAATCAATGACTTTATCAATAAATAATGAGTTTGATTGGGAAGGAATCCAAGTTAGAGTCAGTCTTCCTTCGACCTATGATCCCAATCAAACCTATCCAGTTACTCTCTTGAATGATGGAAACTTGGATTTCCTATCCTCCCTTTCAGAATCTGTGATTTTAGTGGGCTTGACCTCTAAAAATCGCCTAGACGACTACACTCCCTGGAAGGCATCTGCTCTGAGAGATGGAGCTCAAGATTTTGGCGGTCAGGCAAATGCCTATCATGGTCATTTATTTGGAGGTCTTTTAGACAAGTTGCAGTCGCTTTATCGCCTGGACAAAAATCGCCTTGCTTATGTATCTTATCGGACAGGGAAGGTCAATG
>OHAX01000546.1_pt1 | contig 22536 bp, 12 predicted proteins | sample 1577261 | NCBI WGS metagenome assembly OHAX01 (sample SAMEA3541483, study PRJEB24748) | human gut metagenome | biome: human gut; feature: human-associated habitat; material: faeces | place: China | collected 2012 | reverse complement strand
CGCAACGTGGAGGCTCTCAGAACACGATGCGCCCTCCCCCGGAGGGGAGGACGTTGCGGTCAAAGCCTATTGGCTTACTTGGCAGCCTTGTAGTTGACGACCATGGCAGCGGTCTCGGCGCGCGTGATGTCGTTGAACGCGTTCACGAAGCCGGCGTTGCCCATAATGCCGTTATCGACGGCCCAGGCCACGGAGTCCTTGGCCCAGCCGGAGACGGAGGAGCCGTCGGACACGGAGGACAGGACCTTGTCGGCGTCCTCGACGCTGGTGTCCTCGACCTCGACGGTCTCGGCGAAGTTCGCCAGCATGCAGGCGAGCTCCTCGCGGCTGACGGGGGCGTCAGGCGCGAAGGTGCCGTCGCCGTAGCCGTTGACGACGCCCACGTGCTTGGCCCACGCGACGGCCTTGGAGTAGAACTGATCGCCATCGACGTCGGAGAAGCCGGTGTTCCAACCGAAGCCCTCGACGTACTCGAGCTCGTGCTCGTTGACCTTGTCGGCGTTGTACGCGATGTTGTACAGGACGCAGGCGACCTCGCCGCGGGTGATGGTCTTCTCGGGACCGAAGGCCTTGGTACCGGTGTAGCCGTTCATCCACTTGTTGCTCTGGATGGTGTAGACAACGTCGAAGAACCAGTCACCGGGCTTGACGTCGTTGAAGACGAGCTTGTCCTTGTCGACGACAATGAACTCTACCGTGGTGGTGTAGTCGTCGTTGGCGAACTCGAAGTTCTTAGCGAGCTCCTTGTTGCCGGTCAGGGTGACGCGGCGCTTGCCCTCGTCCTTCAGGCGGTTCGGGTAGGGGACCTCGACCCACTCCTGCTTGGCCTCGTCGAAGATCTCCATCTTCAGGTACTGGTTGAACTCGACCTTCGCGACGGTGCCGAGGGACTCGACGCCGGCGCCGTCGTTGGCCTTGTCCTTCTCGTTGGCGTTGGCGACGTGGGTGTCGTAGCCGATGAGCTGTGCGTAGGTGAGGTCATTCTTGTTGGTAGCGACGTAGGGAGCGCCGTTCCAGGAGTCGCCGCCGATAACGTAGAGCTTGGAGAGGTCGACTTTGTTGATGGTGACCGGCAGCTCGGTGTCGCCAGTGAGCTCGAGCTTGTCGGAGACGACCTTCAGGGTGTAGGAGCCGGCGTTCTTCGCCTCGGTGACGACCTCGCCCTCGGAGTCGAGGAGCTCAAGAGAAAGGGTGATGTCCTTGATAGCCTCGCCCTTGTCGTTGAAGGCCTTGACGGTCAGGCCGCTGAAGTCGAAAGCCTCGCCGTCATAGGTCTTCTCGAAGGAGGTGACGACCTCGCCCTTAGCGTCGTAGACGAAAACGTTGGCGTCTGCGTCGACGACGTCCTTAACGATCTTGACGGTGAAGGTCGCGGATCCGCCATACTGATGCTTATTGGAATCAGGCTTGACGGTCACGGTAACGGTGTAGTTGCCAGGCTTGTTCTGAGCGAGCAGGTCCTTGTCCGTGCCGTTGGTGACGCCCTCCTTGCTGACCTTGACGTCATATTTGTCGGCGGATAGCAGGGTCTCGCCGCCGTAGACCTTGAGAAGGGAAAGGTCGAAGCTCTCCTTCTTCGCGAGGTTCACGTAGTAGGAATCCTTAAGCGCGGTGCCATCATACTGATAGGTAGCGTAGGCGGAGATCTTGTTTACGGTGACGAAATCAACGCTGTTCTCAACATTGTCGCCAGCTGCGGAATCGATGGTGACGGAGAACTTATAGGCGCCTGCCTTGTCGAACAGGACGTCCTCTTTGTCCTGGCTATCGGACTTGAACTTCAGGGAGACAAGCGAGGTGTCGAGCTCGGCATAATCGGCAGTGCCGATTGTTCCGACGTGAACCTTGGAGGGCTTGGAGGGGGCGGCGTCGGAGGCGATCACGTCCTCGACGACGATCTGGTCGTCATCGGAGATGACGAACGGATGGACCTTGAAGGGGACCTCCTTGGTCTGGCCGGCGTACTGGCCCATACCGGTGAGGTACGCGACGTAGTCGCCAGCCTCGAGAACGGCGACGCCGGGGGCGCTGGAGACGTTGTCGGTGCCTGCCTTGAGGACCTTCACGGTGTAATCCTTGCCCTCGACGAAGGCGACCTTGTCAGCGAAACCGACCTTGATCTCGGAGCCGGTGTAGACAAGCTTGGTATCGGTGGTGTTATCCTCGACGGTGGAGTCAACCTCGAACACGCTCACGTTCTGCAGGTCCGCGGCGGTGACCGCGAGCTTGGTGGAGACGGAGGACCCGGCGTAGACGCCCTTGAGGGCCTTGACGGTCACGACGTAGTTGCCGGGCTCGACGATCTCCTTGACGACGGTGCCGTCGGCCTTAGAGAAGACGACCTCGAAGTCCGTGTCGTTTACGGTGATGGGATTATCGGCACCGAGAGGGGTGACCTCGGAAGCCTTAACGTCCAAAGCCTCACCGGAACCCAGGGCCATGATGGTATAGGGGTCCTTGGCGGAGCCGTCGCCCTTGAGATTGGTACCGCCCAAGGTCAGCTTGCCACGGGAGAAAGCGTCCTCCGCGGGGGCGACCTGAAAATCGATGTTAGCGTTCGCGGCGAGCGCGACCGCGGGGGCGCCGATGGAGAGCGCGCCCACGAGGGAGGCGGTGACGACCGCGGCTACCCTCTTGCTCTTCTTGTTGACGCAAGCTGTCATACGTCTTCTCCTTCCAAAGGAACAGATAATCGCCAGTTATCGAGACGAGTGCAGGTAGCGGCGTTTTACGGTGTTTCTGAACTGCAGATCTTTGGGCTGCGCTTGCTTGGAAGGGCTGATTGCGGCGCGAAGGGGTCTCGCTTTAAGGGCTTATCGTCCAAAAAAGAGCGATACGGATGTGTAGGGGCTCTGTTATTTGGTATGGGCGGTTTCTGGGGTGGTGAGGGGGGATTTGACGTATGGGGCCGATTGGGCAGTGGAGCGTGCCGTCTGCCTGTGCGGGTTGTCCTTCCGCGCGATTGGTATTGAGATTGTGGTACCAGGTGATACGTTTAGGGTAATTGGCCCGGAGGCGCAATCCGGTCTCCGGCTTTGATAGGAGAGGAGAACGACGATGCGGTTATGTAGGACGCTATGGGCACTGTTGGTTGTTGGCGTGCTTTCGCTTGGCGCGCCGGCTCCTATGTGGGGGCGGATTCTAGCGGTGGATGCAACACCCACTAACTAAGCTGCATCCTCCGACTCGTCCATCAGCTTCACGAAAAGCTCGCTCGGCTTCATGAAGCCGAGCGTTTTCCGCGGCCTGTCGTTGAGCTCCTCGGCGGCAGCGTCGAGGTAGTCTTCCAGGTACGCACTCAAGTCGGTTCCTTTCGGGAAGTGCTGGCGAAGGAGGCCGGTTGTGTTCTCGTTCGTGCCGCGCTACCAAGGCGAGTGCGGGTCGCAGAAGTAGACCTGCATGCCGAGCGCGGCGCCGATCTTCTTGTGGCGCGCGAGCTCGCTTCCATGGTCCCACGTCAGCGAGTTCAGCATGAGCTCGGGCAGGTGGGCCATCTTCTTTACTATGGCGTCCCGCGCCCGCTCGGCGCCGTGTCCGTCCGGCAGGCGGGGCAGTATCGTGAAGCGGGCCGTGCGCTCCACGAGTATCCCGATCGCCGACTTGTTGGCCGCGCCGGCGATCGGGTCGCCCTTCCAGCGGCCGTTCCTCCATGCCTTGCCCGTCCGCTTCGAGACGCCCACCGCCTCGGCCGCGCGCGCGAAGCTCATGCCGCCGGAGACGATCTCGAGGCGTCTTGCCCTGCGAGCCTCCTGCATCTCCCTCAGCTTGTCGTAGACGACCCCGTCTAATTCGCGGCCCATCGTAAGCGCCCTTTCCGATCAAGGGTGTTGCAACGTTCGTTAGAATCCGTCGGGCCGATATCGTTGAGGGGGGGCGTCTCGGAAGACGCCGGTGGTGGCGTCGATGCCCCTGTTGTTGCTCCCGTTGCTGGCGATGGAGTGATAGACACCATTGCTGAACTTAGGGACGCGCTTGAAGCTGGCGGCGAGGTTGTGCTGGGTGGCAGCATCGCCTATGACGATAGGGTGGATATTGTTATTACCAAGCCGGTGACGTTGGACCTTAATGGGTTCACCGTGACTGAGAACTATGGTGGAATCAACCACTTTATGATGGTCATTGGGGATGGCGGTTCGCTGACGCTTAAAGACTCTAAGGGCGGCGGCAGGCTGTGCGCTACCGACCCCAACTATGGTTACGGCATTCATTTGTTCAGCAACTCTGCGTTCAGCATGACCGGCGGCACCATTGAGACCACTCAGGAGAGTGTGGACATTTATGATGGCGTGACCGATGTGACCATCGATATTTCTGGCGGCAAAATTGTATCGAGCGCTGATAATGCGTTGGGAATTCGCGGCGATAAGAACATTTCCGTGAGTATTACGGACGGAGACCTGGTTGGTAATGGCCGCGTTGCTGCTTATATAAGCAGCTATAAAGAGAACGCGATCGATTTTTCCATGACGGGTGGTACTTTTTCAGGCTCTGGAATTCAATGCTATAGCGGTGCAAACATGGTTATTGGCGGAGACGCTGTGATAACTACAAGCGACTGGAAGTCTGCCATCCTGGTTCAATCGGGCGCGGCGAAATCTACCCTGACGGTTAATGGCGGAACCATTGAGTCTACAGATGGTCTTTATGTCGTTGATATCGAGGACAATACATCTGTGGTGATCAATGACGGAGCCATACGCTCTGGTCGCATGCAGGCGATTGGTGTTGGCGACAATGCCGATGTAAAGGTTACGGGTGGAAATGTCCAAGCTGGCGGAAACAACGATCCCTTTGACATTGGTTCGTCGGATTCTTCTGTTAATGTGAGCGGCGGATCGTTCTCTAAGGAACTTGATCAAAGCTTGCTTGATGACAGCGTAACGACCAAGGTGACTAAATCTGACAACGGCGGCGTTTCCTACTTTATCAACGTTGATGATGCCATTGACGCCGCAGGTAGTGACGACAGCATTTCCATGGTAGAAAAGGACCCGACTGCGACAACTTATAAGGTCACGCTTAAATATACGGATCACTCCGGCAACGTGACTGAGACGGTCGTATTGAACGGTGCTGAGATCCTGCTTCCCACTTTGGAGAATGACGGTTGGTACCACTTTGATGGCTGGTACACGCCTGATAACGTTGAGGTGACCAGCCCCTATGCTCCGAAGACCAATATTGAGCTTACGGCTAAGTGGGTCTACACCTACGTGCCCCCGGTGATTACTCCTCCAACAAAGAATGACGTCGAGATCCCTGTGGTAGAGGGTGGCAAGATTGCTGCCAAGCCCGCGTCCGCAGAGAAGGGCGACAAGGTCACGCTGACCATAACCACCGATGCCGGGCAGGAGCTCCGCGAGCTCAAGGCGACCGATGGCGCTGGCAAGGCCATCGAGCTGACAGAGAATGAGGACGGCACCTTTACGTTCGCTATGCCCGACGGCGACGTTGAGATTTCGGCGGTGTTTGGTTGCGACGGCGGCGACCTTTGCATCTCTCATAAGTTCCCGGATTTTGACGCCGACGAGTGGTATCACGACTCCATGGACTGGGCAATCGAGAACGGGTACCTGAAGGGCTTTGACGACGACGGAACCATTCGCCCCTACGGCAAGGCAACTCGCGCTCAGGTTGTTGCCGTGCTCGCGCGCATAGCGGGCGCTGACGAGGATAAGTACAAGAGCTCCGGATTCGCAGATGTGTCCGATTCCGACTGGCATGCCCGTGTGGTGGCTTGGGCGGCAGAGAACGGCATTGTCGAGGGTTACGGCGACGGTACCTACTTTGGTCCCGATGACCCCGTGACGCGTGAGCAGCTCGCGGTCATCCTTATGCGCTTCGCCGCGTTCCAGGGCAAGGACGTCACCGGCCGCGGCGACCTTGAGTTCCCCGATGCCGGTTCCGCGAACGACTGGGCGCTCGATGCGCTGTCCTGGGCAGTTTCCGAGGGCCTGATCTTGGGCGACGACACCACTGGCGAGCTCAATCCCATTGACGGCTCCGCGCGTGCCGAGCTGGTCGCGATTTTGATGCGCTACATGAGCTAAGGCTCTGTGCGCCAGCGATTGTGCGCTGGAAGCCATGGCAGCGCCTCTTAAGCTGCCGCGACTGACGTAACGGATAGGGCGAGGGGCGATGAACGGACCCTCGCCCGCGAGATATCGGTCAATGTTGACCAAATACGCATATGAGGGCGGTCCTTTTCAGCCGTTCCTCGTCCAAAAAAGAGGGCAGCCCTTACTTGAACGGGGTTGCCCTCTATGCTTTCAATGCGCGCTGTGTGAATGGTTCTGGGCGGATGCGGCGGGGCCGCGGATGATCGCGCTGCCGGCGCGTAACCACGTTACCGGTACGTGACCACCTTGGTGCCGTAGGGAATGTTGTCGTAGATCCACTTGGCCTGGTCGATGCTCATGCGGACGCATCCGTTGGAGACGTGGACGCCCAGGCGCCCGTCCATGACGCGGAAGCTATTGGCGTAGTACTGGATGGAGTGGATAAGGTAGTCACCGTAGAACTGGGTGTAGTAATAGCAGCTATAGCCGTGGTTCTCGCCAAAGGAATAGCCCTTGCCGGTGACGGTGAACTCGCCCACAACGGTGGGCGTGCTGGGCTTGCCGGTGCTGCAGGTCCAGTAGGCGTCCATGTTCCAGTAGCCCATGCCGCCGGAGAAGATGCCCACGCGGCAGTTGGTGGTGTCGACCATGATGAGGCGGTTGGTGGCGCTAAAGCGTCCCTGCGCTCGCGTGTACATGGACAGCTGCGTTGGGGGCATGGGCGGCACGTAGGTGGTGGGCTGCAGGGTAAAGCGCTGGGCAGCGGAGTTGTTGGACTGGTACACCTGCAGGTTTCCGCCGTTTGCGGCGCTTCCGTTGGAGGTGATGCCGCCGGAGACGTCGAGCACGCAGGCGCCGCCCGCGCCCGCCACGCTGGCGATCTTAAAGCCGCCGGCGTCGAACGTGATGTTCCAGCGCTGGGCGGCGCTGCCGTTGGGCTGGTACTGCTGCACGTTGGCGCCGGAGTATGCCGACCCGCCCGCAACGTCGAGCGCCTTGCCGCTGGCGGCGTTGACTATGGTGTAGGTTCCGTCTGCGTTATGGGTGACGTTCCACTTCTGCGCGCCGGAGTTGTTGGACTGGAATACCTGCACGTTGGCGCCGCTGGCATAGGATGCGTTTGCCACGTCGATGGCCAGGTTGGTGTTTGCGACGGTAAGGGTGTAGGTGCCGTTTGGCAGGGTGTCCGTGGTGGACGCCAGCGCGAATGCCTGCGCGGGGCTGTTGTTAGCCTGCCACAGCTGCAGGCGGGTGCCGTTGGCGGTGCTTCCTGCAGTGAGGTCGAGCACGCGGCCGGGGTGGGCGACGGACTCGAACGCGATGCCGTGCGCGGTGATGACGGGGGTCCACTGCTGGGCGGGGCTTGCGGCGGTCGCGCCTGCCGCGGCGCTGGTGCCCGTTGCTGCGCCGGTGCCCGTTGCTGCGCTGGTACCCGCTGCTGAGCCTGTTGCTGCGCCCGACGCGGCGTGCTGGCTCACCGTGCCGGCGGAGTCCGCGGTAAGGAACTTGGCCGATCCCAGGTTCTGGATGGTGTAGGTGTTCTCCGCTCCTGGAACAAGCGCGATGCGCCAGCGTTGGGCCAGGGTGCCGTTGGATGCGTAGGCCTGCACGGAGGCTCCGGCTGCCTGGCTTGCGCCCGAGACCTCGAGCACGCTGTTGGTGGCCGCGCTTGCACTCAGGGTGTAGATGCCCTCTGCCAAAAGGTTGGTCTGCTTGGCAAGGGTGAATCGCTGGGCCGCGCTGCCGTTGGGGGTGTAGGCGTTGACGTTGGCGCCGTTGTAGGATGCCGCGCCATCGATGTTGAGCGCCATGCCCGTTGCTTTGTTGATAAAGGTGTAGCTGCCGTCCGCATTGGCTACGGGCGCCCACAGCTGCGCGGGGTTGACCTCGCTTGCCTGGTACTGCTGCACGTTGGTACCGGGAACAACGTCTGCCATCTCGACGTCGAGCGCCTTGCCGCTGGCGGCGTTGACTATGAGGTAGTAACCGTTGCAGTACTTAAAGGTGAACAGCTGGGCAAAGGTTCCGTTGGCGCTCCACAGCTGCGCGTTGGCGTTGTTGTTGCGCGACGCGTTGTAGATGTCCACGCCGCTCGCAAAGGCGCACTGCGGCTTGAGACTGAACCAGCCCTGGGGCAGGGTGCCGTCTTCCACCGCGGCGGGTGCTGCGGGCGAGGCGTCGATAAAGGTAAAGGTTTGCGCCGCGCTGTGGTTGGAGTCCCAAATCTGCACTGGGGTGGTACTTGCGATTGAGCCTCCGCGCAGGTCAAGAGCTATGTTGGGCGCCAGGGCGGAGACAATGATGCAGCGCGTTGGGAACGCGGTGGCGGTGGAGCCACTACCGCATTCCTCGTCCAAAGAAATCACGATCCACTTTTGCGACCAGCTGCCGTTGGGGGCGTACTGCTGCACCGGGGTTCCCGCGGCGGAGTTGCCCCACTGCACGTCGAGCGCCAGGCCGGACGCGGCGTTGATGAACGTGACGTAGCCCGCGTCATCATGCGTGACGCGCCAGCGCTGGGCCCCCGTGCCGTTGCTGGCGTAGAGCTGGATGGTCGCGCCTCCTGCCGCGGATGCTCCCTGAACGTCGAGCACGCCACGCTGGTTGGCTGCCTGCGACGCGGAAGACGCGATGGCGTAGGTGCCGTCGGCTACGGTTGCGGCGTGCTGGGCGGCGAGGGCGTCCAGGGCGGCGCGGTCGTTGTCCGGCGCGGGGGTTTCTTCTGCGGGGGCGTCTTCTGCGGGGGTGTCTTGGGTTGTGATGTTATCCGGGGTCGCGGGGGTGGTTGCGTTGCCCGCGGTACTGCCGGTGGTACTGTCCGTGGCGGTGCCTGGGGCGGTGGGGTCCGTTGGATCCGCGGGGGCCGTAGTGCTGTCGGAGTCTGAGCTGCCCGTGGAGTTGCCGGGGGTTGCGTCGCTGCCAGTGCTGTCGGCGGTGCCGTCTGCATTGGGCGTGCCGAGCGCTGCGGTGCTTTGGCCTGCTGCGTCCGCGGCTGCCGCCTGCGAAGACGCCGGCGAAGACGTTGACGACGCGGTTTGCGCCATGGCGACCAGAGTGGGCGGCATGGCCAGCGAGCACACCAGGGACGCGCAGGCGAGTCCGGCCATAACGCTTGCCCGGGCGCCGGGGCGCCAGGTGCGGGAGAGTTTGTTCATGGTATCGACCATCCTATTGCAGGGGTTGCATACAGGTTGAATGATACCGTTGCGGTGGCCTCACTTTTGCCTGGCATCTGCCAGCGGCTGGGTGTTAACAGAGGCGGCTCTGCCGTGGGCCCGCCGCGCGGACTTCAATCGCTGAAAACGCCCTCCAGTTGGACTTGGAGTTCTGCTAAAAATCGCGTCCAGTTTGACTCGATTGCTAAAAATGAGCTTCAGTTGGAGTTGCGCAAGAAGGCCCTTGGATGCGCCGGGCTATCTACCAGCTGTATCTTCGGGGCGCATCTTCGTGCGGCAAAGGAAAAGTCCAACTGGAGGCTAAAAGTAGCAGCGCCAAGTCCAACTGGAGCTCGAAAGTAGCAACGCGATGCAAACGAAGGCTGATTTCAGCAGAGCGCCAAGTCCAACTGGAGGTCAAAAACAGCAGAGAGCGTGATGGGGGTTACCCGTCAAGCAGGCCTACCTGTGCAACCTGCGCGAGCAGCGATCTGGTGACGTGGAGGTCAACGGTTGCGAGGTCACGCTCAAGCCGCTGGGTCACTGCAAGTTTGCAACCGTGTATATTGAGGCGTAGCCGTCGCGGTGTTTCTGCAAGGGGCGCGCAGGCGATCCCGGCCATAACGCTTGCCCGGACGCCGGGGGCGCCGGGTGCGGGAGAATTAGTTCATGGTAACGACCATCCTATTGCAGGGGTTGCATGCAGGTTGAATGACACCGTTGCGGTGGCCGCACTTTAGCCTGGCATCTGCCAGCGGTTGGGTGTTAACAGAGGCAGCTGGCACCAAGTAAAAGGTGGCTTTATTCTGACGCAGCTTTTCTTAGTGGGCTGCATCCATCGCTGGTGTATTATCGAGAGGCTTGCGGAATGCATCTATGGGCTTAATCCTATAAAAGGAAAGGTCTTAAGATGCAAACATACAATTATGCTGGGCGAGAGGTCTCGTCCTACGGTCGCTATGACACCGTCATTGTTGGTGGTGGCACTGCCGGTTCTTCGGCGGGAATTAGCTGTGCTCATGGGGGCAACTCCACTTTAATTATTGAGAAGAGCCTATATCTTGGCGGAGCTGCTGTTGGCGCCCTGGTGACCCCCATGATGGAGTCGTTTGTTCCTCATGATGAGAATTTCCATTTAATAGAGAAGCGCTTGATATCTTACGGTGTGCCTACTCGCAGCAAACAAATGTCGGAGTATGTTTGGTCGACGCCTGAAAGTAAATCAAGGGCTTTGGAAGAGCTGTATCTGGAATCGGGTGGTGAGATTCTCTACGATGCGACGGTTGTTGATTGCATCGTAGACCGCAATCGTATTATTGCGGTCATAGTCCTAACATCGGGTGGCTTCGTGGCGGTGGAGGCGGAGCAATTTGTCGATGCTTCTGGTGATGCATGGCTTTCAAGACTGTCTGGAGTTCCCGTTGACCACGGTGATGATCAAGGAAACGACCAGATGTCCTCACTCAGATTCGAAATGGGCGGCATTGATGTCGAGAAGTATCGCGATTACTGTCTGAGCATCGATGACCATTTTTCTCCTTTGGTCGAAGGTCCTTTTTGGGAATCGGCTATGGTTGCGGGGAAGTCTTTTAAGCTCGAGTCTCTTTTTCGAAAAGGCGTAGAGGACGGCGTATTGAAAGAGCGGGACCTCGTTTACTATCAGTGCTTCTCGATTCCCGGTCAACCCGGCTGCATGGCCTTCAATTGTCCGCACCTTGCAGAGCTCAAGGACAATACCGATCCAAAAATGCGGTCGATCGAGGTGTCTGAAGCGCACAGGATGATTGATCGGCTCGTGAGTTTCTTAAGGCGGTATATGCCGGGATTCGAGAACTCATATTTGATTCGGTCCGCACCGGCCCTTGGTATCAGAGAGTCTTACCGCATTAAGGGCAAATATACGCTTACGGAAAACGACTATATCGGTCGAGCGAGGTTCGATGACGCCGTTGCGAGAGCGGACTGGTACATCGATGTCCATTCGGCTACCGCGGGTCTTGTCCACATGGATAAGTTCAACAAGGGGGAGTATTACGAAATACCGTATCGATGCCTTGTTAATGATTACGTATTGAACCTGATGACCATTGGTCGTTGTATCTCGACTACGTTTTTGGTGCAAGCCAGCATACGCATACAGCCCACGCTTATCGATTTGGGCGATGCGGCTGGTCGCGCTTGCGTTGTCGCGCTGGAAGAGAAGGTTGATTTGGCAGACTATCGCCCAAGCAAAAAGTTGCAGGTGGATTAACGACTGGTTAACGTTCGCGAAGGTAAAACAACCGCTGGGCCGATTGATAGGAGGGGCGATCCTATAATTCAACTTGGTGGAGATATACTTAACTTGCTTATTTCGAACTTCGTAAAAAGGTAGTAAGGGGTGATTGGGAATGCGCCTTAAGGACCTCAAAACAGCGAATCGGCGAAAGGTTGTCGACGTCGTTCTCAATCACGGCCCCTTGTCTCGAATCGAGATATCTAAAGCTGCTGGCTTGTCTCCGAGCACAGTGACTGGTCTTGTATCAAGTTTGCTAGAGGATGGCTTGCTTATTGAGACGGGTAACAAGGCTCTTACGGCAGGGCGTAGCAGGACGGAATTGTCGGTTAATCGCAATCTTGGAGTGATTGCGACCTTGGAGGTTGGCCGTCGCAGCGTTCTTCTGACGCTTTTCGACCTCATGCTTGAACCCGTGCATTCTGAGACCATTTCGCGCGATTCACTCGAGGGCAACGCGCTGCTCGTGGCGGTGTGCAATGCCGTGGACCGCGCGCTTGAAAACTCCTCCATGGTGGGCGACTTGCTCGGCATGGGGCTGCTATACCAAGAGGGCATTCGTACCGAAGATTGCATGGTGATGTATTCCACCGGTATTCAGGATGCAACGATTTCTCTGAAAGATGCCCTGTTCACGCAGTATAAGATTCCAATCAAGGAAGAGCACTCGCAAGGCTATACCATTAGTCAGGTTCTAGATGAAGCTGATCGGGACGTGTCGAATGCCGCCGTTATTTCTATTGGTTCTGAAGTTGTCGTTAGCGTCAAGGCAGACGATGCGCTCGTATCGCTAAAGGGTGGTGCTACGGCTGATATTACGCCGATGGTGTGTGGCGAGGCATATTGCGACAAATCGGATGAGTATGAGGGCGGATGCATCGAGTTCTTGCTGTCGCTTGGCGAAGAAGATCGAATTGCTTGCGTATCGCGCGCGGTTGTGTCCCTGTGTTCTCTTTTTTCCTTGGATCGCATGTTGATTTTTGGCCCCGATGAAATTATGACGGACAGGTTTGTCCAAGGAATTGAACATGTACTGACAGCCGTTTTTGGCCCGGAATCTCCGTGGCTGGAGTGGTTGCGAGGACGACAGCTTGCTCCTTCCGATGTATCCAAAACGTGCGCTGCCGACATACGACGAGCAACGCTTCTTTTAGAATGATGCTTGTTCAGATTATCTGCTCAGATTATTAACCAAGATCCAAATAAATATCTAAGCGGGCCGTTTGGGCTTGCCCTCTAAACGTGGTAACGCTCACCAGCTGCATTCCGCAAGCATGCCGGTGTTCGTGGGAACGTAAGGGTCAACCTGCCTCTTGTGAGGCAGAGAAAGGAGGATGGCATGGTACAGGGATCCCTGATTATCGTGGCATTCGTCATCATCGCTGCGTTGATGATGACCAAAAAGCTGCCGACTTTGGTAGCGCTTCCGCTTATGGCGGTGGTAATCTGCATCATTGCGGGTGTTCCTGCAGTGGGGGTAGACGAAGATGGAGTGGCGATAGGCTGGCTTGCATCTGTGCTTGAAGCGGGCACGGTTCGAATGGGCAGCGCAATTATGGCTGTTATCTTCGGCGCATGGTTGGGCCAGTTGATGAATAAGACTGGTGTTACCGAGACAATCATTAAGAAGAGCGCCGAGCTTGGCGGCGACCGCCCTTTGATCATCACTCTTGTTATGGCTGTTGCATGCGCTGTTCTGTTTACAACCCTTTCCGGTCTCGGCTCCATCATCATGGTTGGCTCTATCGTGCTGCCGATTTTGGTGTCCGTTGGCGTTCCCGCGATGAGTGCCGCATGCATCTTCCTTATGGCATTTACAACGGGTCTTACGTTTAACATTGCCAACTGGAACACTTTTGCATCGATTTTCTCGGTTGATGTTGAGGTCATCAAGGGATTTGAGACCTATATGCTTGTGGCGACGGCAGTGGCCACGCTTGTCCTGATCTTTGTTGAGTTCAAGCGCAATGGTGTTAAGTTCGCATTCTCTGCTCCGGTTGAGCCTGCAAAGAGTGGTACCCAGATCGGTGGCGTACGTGGCGCTATGGCGATGTGCTCCCCGTTGATCTCTATCATCTTGGTTGCAGTTTTCAAGTGTCCGGTTTGCCCGGCTTTTATGGCGGGCATCATTTGGATTCTCGTTTGGACGTCCACGGGCTTCCAGAAATCTATGAACCTGCTTGTCAAGACTTGCTACGATGGAATCACCGACAGCGGCCCCGCGATTATCCTGATGGTCGGCATCGGAATCCTGTTCCTTGCGGTTAGCCATCCGATGGTGACGGCGGTGCTCAATCCGTTCCTTGAGGCCATTATTCCGTCCGGCAAGATTGGCTTCATCATTTTCTTTTCGCTGCTTGCTCCTCTTTCGCTTTACCGCGGTCCCATGAATTTGTTTGGACTTGGTAGCGGCATCGCTGCGTTGATTAGCGGCCTTGGAACCATTAATCCGCTTGCTGTTATGGGTGCATTCCTGTCGGCTGAGCGTATCCAGGGATGCGGCGACCCCACAAACACCCAGAATGTTTGGACGGCCAACTTTGTCGAGGTCGATGTCAATTCGATCACGAAGCGCCTCCTCCCGTATCTGTGGGCCATTTCCATCATCGGCGTTATCGTTTCCGCTGTTGTGTATTACTAGTCGTAAAGACGTTTCGTCAAAGTAGGTTCGCAGGCGCGGCAGGCTTGCTTTCTGCCGCGCCGGCGAGGGGCATTGCTTTGAGAATAATGTCCGTCGCCGGCGCAAGAAAATCATCTTCGTCAGAGGAATGTGAATTAGGAGGAGCTATGAAGGTTCGCATTGGCATCGATGTGGGCGGTACATTTACAGACGCGGTTGCAATTGATAACGAGACATTCGAGCTGGTGGGTTCGGTAAAGGTGCCGACCACGCATAAGGCAGCGGAGGGGGTCGCCGCTGGTATCGTGCAGGCCCTTCATCGTGTTATGGATGAGTGCAGCATCAAGCCCGAGGATGTTGTGTTTATTGCCCACGGTACCACCCAGGCGACCAATGCTTTGCTTGAGGGCGACGTCGCCAAAGTTGGAATCGTCACTTTGGGCAGCGGCCTTCAGGGGGCGAAGAGCAAGAGCGATACGGACATGGGCAAGATCGAGCTTGCTCAGGGTAAGTTCTTGCCTACCGGCAACGAGTATATCGACACAAGCGGCTCTGATTTGAGCACGCAAATTGATTGCGCGCTCGATGCCTTGCAGAAAGATGGCTGCACAAGTTTTGTTGCCGCTGAGGCATTTTCGGTTGATGACCCTGCAAATGAGAACGAGGTTGTTGAAGCCTGTCGCCGTCGTGGGGTGCCGGGGACCGCAACCAACGATATTTCAAAGCTGTATGGCTTAAAAATCAGGACGCGGACGGCGGTTGTCAACGCTTCCATCATGCCGAAGATGCTTGAAGCGGCAAACATGACCGAGGAGAGTATTAAGGGGGCCCATATCGAGACCCCCTTGATGGTCATGCGTTGTGATGGCGGCGTTATGACTGTTGACGAGGTGCGCAGCCGACCTATTTTGACAATTCTTAGTGGACCTGCGGCGGGTGTTGCAGGGGCCCTTATGTATGAGAAGCTGACAGACGGCCTGTTTTTTGAGGTTGGTGGAACCTCTACGGATATCTCATGCGTTAAAGACGGCAAGGTGATGATTCAATACGCTGAGGTGGGAGGCCATAAGACGTACCTCAACAGTCTCGATGTGCGCACGGTGGGAATCGGCGGCGGTTCGATGGTCCAAATCGAGAACGGAAAGGCGGTGAGCACTGGTCCGCGTAGCGCGCATATTGCCAATCTGGATTACGAAGTGTATACGGATCCGAGCAAGATAGTGAATCCCCGTTTGGTAGCTGTGAGGCCGATGGAGGGAGACCCCGAATACGCTTGCATCGAGTGCGATGGGGGGCTCCGAGTATCGTTGACTATGGCGGGCGCGGCAAATATCGCGGGTTACGTTCGTCCTGAAGACTATGCTTACGGAAATGTAGAAGCCGCTAAGTTGGCGTGGAAGCCCTTGGCAGACAATATGGGCTGCACGGTGGAAGAAGCGGCGCGCAAGGTACTGGATTTCGCTGCCGAGAAGAACGCACGTGTGGCCTCTCAACTTATGAAAGACTATAAAATGGACACGCGTACGACGGTTTTTGTCGGCGGTGGCGGAGGAGCTGCAAGTGTGGTTCCCCACCTGGCGGAAACCATGGGGCATTCTCAGCATATCGCTAAGAACGGTGCCGTTATTTCCACTATCGGTGTTGCGCTGGCTATGGTTCGAGATATGGTCGAGCGTAGCGTTTCTGACCCAACCCAGGACGATATCATTGCCGTGCGACGTGAAGCAGAGTTAAAGGCGATCGCTTCTGGTGCCGCACCGGACTCCATCGAGGTTAGCGTCGAAGTTGACACGCAGAGAAATGTTGTAAGGGCAATTGCTGTTGGCACTACGGAGATGCGCAGCAAAGACCGTCTTCAGAAGCGACTGACGGAAGACGAGAGGCTCTCAATCGTTGCCGATAATCTAAACGTTCCGGTGAGTGAGTTGTCTGTTGTTGCTAGAACCGAGCAGATGATGGCCGTGCGACACGAGCGCGTGGAGAAGCGGTTGTTCGGCTTGGTCAAAAAGAGTACGTCCCAAGTTAGACTTGTTGATTCTGAAGGGGTTATTCGACTCCAAAAGACAAACGCGCTTGTTTGCGAGGAGACGGTAGCCACATGGAAAAAGTCACTCTCTTGGTTGCTCGATGAGCTGACTATTTACAACGACGGTGGCACAAACCTGCCGAATGTGTACATCGTTCTCGGAACGCGCATCATCGATCTCTCCGGGTTGCCTACACCAGAGCAGATTGAGGGCTTGGGCTCGGTAGAGCTATCAAGCTGCGGGGCGGATGAACGAGTGATTCTTGTAGGTACAAAACGAGTCGAATAGGCATAAGATGTCCAAATCAAAGTTCCCATTTCCGGGCAAGAGCTTGGCATTGCGCGAGCTCAAGGCCGATCCATGTTATGTAAAAATTCCTCCAAAGGAGAGAAGGGGCATTGTTGAGCAGGCTTGGAGCATAGGCGAGCTTGCGGCGTGCGACGAGTATCAAAAAACAATGGGATCCAATGATTTTCGAAGCATCTTTGAAGACCGTGGTGTGAGCGTTGAGACTCGGAACGTTGATTACGTGGTGGGAAAGCAGCGGTATTTCAGCGATTATTTGTCAGGGAAAAACCGGGTGACTCTATATGAGAAGTCTATTCGTCTTTGGGCGGAGGAGAACTCTCTTGAATATGAGAACGCCTGCAATCTCATTCTTAGCCACGAGTACTTTCACTACCTCGAATGTAATGGATTGGGCCTAACAAGCCGTATCTATCAAGTTCCGATGTTGCGTATCGGGAGTTTGTCTCTGGGGCGCACGGGAATTCATGCTTTGTCAGAAATTGGTGCGCATGCTTTTGCACGTACGTATTTTGATTTGGTGAACAATAGATCTTCTTGCAAGGAGGGATCTGCCCGTGAGCGTCGTTAACGAATACGATGTCGTTGTAGTGGGCGGTGGGCCTGCAGGCTCTGTGGCGGCAATAGCCGCGGCGCGCAGCGGGGCAACCGTGCTGTTGGTTGAGCAAAACGGCTATTTGGGAGGAGCCCTTACGGCGGCCGGCGTTGGGCCTCAGATGACTTATCATGCTGGAGACACGCAGGTGGTGCGTGGCATTCCAGAGGAAATAGTCCAACGTTTATGTGCCCTGGGTGCCTCGCCGGGTCATATGGCAGATTTTGTGGGATATGCAAGCAGCGTTACTCCATTCAATCCTGAAGGGATGAAGTATGTGCTTGAATCTATGGCTTTAGATGCTGGCGTTACCTTGCTTTACCATACCGTGTTCGTTGATTGCGAAGCAGATTCATGCGAAGGCGGAGAGATTGCGTCGCTACGCTTGTTGAGCAAAAAAGGCTTTATGCGTGTTCAGGCAAAAGTGGTGGTTGACTGTAGCGCAGATGCCGACGTCGCAACCAGTGCAGGCGTGCCTTCATGCTATGGGAGGGAGTCTGACCATCTCGCACAGCCAATGACTATGAACCTTCGAGTGGGGAATGTCGATCGAGACAGGCTGATGGATTTCGTTAAGAGCAATCGTAGCGACATGCTTCCGTCTATTCCGTTTGATGATCTGCAGATTATCAAACGCTCCGGTATCCAAGGTGCTTACTCTATAGTCAAGGCGGCACGCGGTGCTGGGGAGCTGAGTATTGATCGCGATATGGTTCTGTGCTTCGAGACCAACACCTTGGGCGAGTACATCGTCAATATGTCTCGAATCATACATCGCTCTGCGATTGACCCGATTGATCTTACCTATGCGGAGGTCGAGGGCAGGCGGCAGGCGTGGGAGATATACGCCTTCTTAAAGAAGCACATCCCAGGTTTTTCCGAGAGTCATATTGTGTCGACCGGTCCCAACATCGGCGTCCGCGAGAGCAGAAAAATTGACGGCGTGTACAAGTTGACCGCTGACGATCTTTTGAATAACACGATGTTTGAAGATGCAATTGCCATGGGCGGCTACCCAATTGATGTTCATTCGCCTGATGGTGAGGAGACGAATCATCGGTTCCTCAAGAGCGGGAGCTGGTATTCAGTTCCGTATCGATGCCTGGTAACTCGTGAGGTTCCAAATTTGATCGTTGCCGGCCGATGCGTAAGCGCTACGCATGAGGCGTGTGCTGCGATTCGCGTTACGCCGATTGTTATGGCGATGGGGCAAGCGGCGGGCACGGCTGCAGCGCAGGCGGCTTCAAATGGGGAGCATGCAAACAGTTTGGATACGAGCGCCCTGCGAGCTCAATTGCGTGCTGATGGAGTATTTTTGGGCGAGTATCCATCCGAGAATTAGATGCTGCGCTTTGCGAAAGGGGTCAACCATGAACCAGCCAACCGCCCTACAGAGCTCCGAGCCCGCTGTCGACCGGGCCGCCGCCGCGCCCGCTGCCGACCAGCCCGCCGCCGCACCCGCTGCCGACCGCCCGCTCATAGGCGCGATCGAGGCCGGAGGCACCAAGATGGTGCTGGCCTGCGGTTACGCCGATGGAACCATAACGGAGCGCACGAGCATCCCCACGCAGGATCCGGCGCAGACCGTGCCTGCCATGATCGAGTGGTTCGCCAATAAGGGCATCGCCGCCCTGGGCATCGCCGCGTTTGGCCCCACGGGCGTCAACCCGTCCTCGTCCACATACGGCCATATTCTGCAAACGCCCAAGCTGGCCTGGCGTAACTTTGACTTCTTGGGTGCCATGAGCCGCGGCCTCAACGTGCCCTGCGGGTACGACACGGACGTTAACGGAGCGTGTTTGGGCGAGGTCATGTACGGCGCCGCCAAGGGGCTGGATTCGGCCATGTACATCACCGTGGGCACGGGCATTGGCGCCGGCATCTACGCGGGCGGCCAGCTGATCCATGGCATGCTGCACCCGGAGGCCGGCCACATCACCTTGCCGCGCGCGGCTGGCGACCAGGACTTTGAGTGCGTCTGCCCCACGCATGACAGCTGCTTTGAGGGCCTTGCCGCCGGTCCGGCCGTGGTGAAGCGCTACGGCGTTGAGCGCGCGTCTGATATGGCGGACGATGAGGGCTTTCTTGAGCTTGAAGGCACCTACATTGCCCAGGGTATTCTCAACTACCTGTACGTGGCGTCGCCCCAGCGCATCATCCTGGGCGGCGGCGTGCCGGACCACGCCCCCAAGCTGATGGACCGCGTGCGCGCCAAGGTGCTCCAGCTCAACAACGGCTACATCTCCACGCCGGAGCTGGACGATATCGACTCCTACATTGTTCCGCCCGCCTGCGACGGCAACCAAGGCGTGCTTGGCGCCATCGCGTTGGGAGCCCAAGCGCTGCAGCGGGCGTAGTGCCGTCGCGCGAGACTGCGCCAGCAGACACACATTGAGCTTGTTTTCAGGCCGCTTTCCACCATGGAAGGCGGCCGTTTTCATAAGAAGGCGGCATCTGGGGCGAAGAGGGGCGCCAAAGACAAGCATCCCCTGCATGACCCCTGCATGACTGGCATAAAAATGCAGGTAGAAGGCATCTTATCGATTGACAAAGTGTTATGGGGGGGGGGTATCCTAAAAATATGTTTGCATGGATGTCATTTCTGCAAAGTGGGAGGAAATATGGGAATCTACAATATGCGTACGGCGCGTCTTGCCGTTAGTGCGGGCTTGGTTACTGTCCTTGCTGGCAGCGCCGCGCTGGCTCCATCCGTTGCCCTTGCGGTCGACGTGCCCCTTCAGCAGGGTGGCGTGCAAGAACATTCCGCTAATGAAAAGAGGGTCGCAACGGTAGACGGCGTAGCATTCAATACGCTGGCCGAAGCGATCTCAGCTGCCAAGCATGGTGGAACGGTAGAGGTCGAGTCCGACCTTACCGCCGCGGAGGTTACAAGCGATGCCTCTAATCCACATATTCTGATCACGGAGCAAGGGACCAACGTTACTATCGACCTCAACAAGCACACGATCACCCTTGACAGTCTTGACACAGTGTCTATTCAAGCCAGCGATGTGACGCTGAAGATTTGCGATGGCACGATTGCGAACGCTAACCCTGGCGGCTACGGTCTCTATGTGTATCACAATAAAGCTGCTAATGCGGGGTATGATAACGTCAATGTGACGTTTGAGGGCGTGAAGCTAACAACAAAAGACCAGGCCATCGGTGTTCAGGGCAACAATTCTAACAATAACGTTACTCTAAGGAATTGTGTCATCAACGCCGTGGACTCCTTGGGAGCGTATTGGCCGCCAAAGTCCGGAACCCTCACCCTTGACGGCACAACCATTAACGCTGGAACGGGAATTATTTCCAAGGGCGGAAAAATAAGCATTGTAGGTGACACCGTGATTAACGCAACGGGCGCCAAGGTCGTTCCGGATGAGTACTATGACGGTAATCCTAATAAAAATCTTGTTCTGACCGGTGATGCGGTTTATATGCAAAGCGGTTATAACGACCGTGCGATTGAGATTGATATTTCCTCTGGCGAGTTTAAGAGTGCTAATAACTTGGCGGTTCGATACTTTACTAAACCAAATGAGACCGCCCCGGATCGTAAATACAACATTACGGGAGGAAGCTACAGCTCGGAGCTTTCCGTTGAATACCTTGGCGCTGGCTTTGCAATGCTCGTGGGCGATGATGGCGTTGCCCAGGTTATGGCACAAGGGGACGCTGCTAAAAAGGCTGGCGCATCTGTAGAAAAAGATGGTTCGACCGTGTATTACAAGTCGGCTGAGGCGGCTCAAAAGGCAAATCCTGATGCCGATGTTATTGTCTATTGCGTAGAGGCGGGCGGAGAGAGATACGCGTCTATTTCTGAGGCGATTAAATCTTCCGACAGCATGACCGTTACTCTAATCTCTGACCTTCAGGAAGATGTCGTTATTGCCGAGGGCAAGACCGTTGCGCTTGATCTCGCAGGCCATAAGATTACTAGCAAGAGCAGCCACACCATTACCAATAATGGCACCCTTTCGATTGCGGATTCATCTGCGGGGAAGACTGGCGTTGTTGACTGCGTGACAAAAGGTAAGGCGGCGCTCTTTAATGGACCCACTGGTATTGTTAAGGAAATATCCAGTGGTACTTTCGAGCGCAGCACCGAGACCGATTCTGCTGGCATCTACGGTTCTTACTATCTCATCGAGAACCAGGGCAAGATCGAGGAGATTTCCGGGGGCAATTTCCATTCGGGCGATGGCGCGGTGGAGCACCTGGGCGCGATCGGAAGCTTGATTCGCAACGGAGGGGAAGAGCCGGTTAAGGCTGAAATCGGGGTCATTTCGGGCGGCGAGTACCTCAACGCGGCGAACGTCATCAAGAACGAGCCCGGATCAAAGATCGGTGCCATTTCCGGCGGAACGTTCACAATGGACAACACGGTCAACCACTGGCAGGGCGGAAACAACGTAATCCAAAATAATGGTGAGATCGGTGAACTGACCGGAGGTCAGTTCAAGGCGCTGGGCAGCGGCGTGTACAACGTCGAAGGCATGGCGACTGGATATTGGCGAACCGGTCTGTATAACGGTGGCAAGATCGGCGAGATCTCCGGCTCCTTTTCAATGGTTATGGAAGGCGATAACAACAGGGGTATCGCTTTGACTGGAGCATCCGCAACGGTTATCAAGGGCGGTACGTTTACCGTGAAGGATACCGTTTCTGAGCCAGCTCGTGCTTCGATCCTCTTCAATGTCAATACGAGCGCAGCGTTTGATGTTATGGGGGGAACGTTCTCGAGCACTCCGGAAGAATATGTTGCTGATGGTTATGTAGTTTCCAGCTCCAACGGCATGTATACCGTCTCCGCGTACGTGCCGCCCACTCCGCCTTCCGGTGGCGGATCCACCTCCGACAAGACCGAGGTCGAGCACAACCAGGACGGCTCCACCACCACGACGGTGACCAAGCCCGACGGCTCGCAGACCATCACCCACGAGACCGCGACCGGCACCGAGTCCGTGGTGAAGAAGGACGAGGACGGCAGCGTTACCTCCACCGAGGTGACGGTCTCCAAGCAGGATGCCGCCTCCGGCAAGGTGGAGCTGCCGATCGAGGGGGCCGAGCCCGCCGCGGACGTCGACAAGGCCCCCGAGGTCGAGGTCAAGGTGCCCACTTTCGTCTCCGAGAAGGCTCCCGTCCAGGTGACCGTCCCGGTCGCCAAGGGCGATGGCTCCGAGCCCGACTACGGCGTCGTGGTGTTCGCCGTCGACGAGGACGGCAACGAGACCGTGATCCCCAAGTGCACCGTCGATAAGGACGGCAACGTCGTCTTCGAGGTATCCGGCGACGTGACCATCAAGGTCGTCGACAACGCGAGGGACATGCCCGACGTGAAGGAGACCGACTGGTTCGCCGGCGACGTGGTCGACTTCGCCACGGCCCGCGGCATCGTGAACGGCGTGGCGCTTCCCGACGGCTCCCGCGTCTTCGACGGCTACGGCAGGACCTCGCGCGGCATGTTCGTCGCGATGCTCCACAACCTGGAGCTGA
>OHAX01000545.1_pt1 | contig 22537 bp, 10 predicted proteins | sample 1577261 | NCBI WGS metagenome assembly OHAX01 (sample SAMEA3541483, study PRJEB24748) | human gut metagenome | biome: human gut; feature: human-associated habitat; material: faeces | place: China | collected 2012 | reverse complement strand
ATTGTTCGGATATACAGATGGTATTGGAGTATGGTATTCCGAAGGAAAAACTGGTAGCCGGGGTTCCTTTTTATGGTGTGACTAAAGATAATTCAAAGAAGACGGAGGCCTATTTCAATTTTGTACAGGATGGACTGATTACGAGTCCTTCACAGAATGAGGTGATATATCAGGGGGATACTTATGTGTTTGATGGTCAGGATAACATTCGTATCAAAACCCGTTATGCAAAAGAACAAAAATTGAAAGGCATGATGAGTTGGGATTTGGCTACGGATTTGCCGTTAAATGACAGCAAGTCATTACTAAAAACAATGACTGAAGAATTGAGGAAATGACTTAGCTCTCACGGACACAGGTTGTACCTTTTCTTTTTGTAGATGCTATTTAACGGATTCAGTTTTAATAGATTCCCCTCTCCTTTATATAAATCAGATTTATAAAATGCCTCCTAAAAGTTTTGTATTAAACTTTTAAGAGGTACTTCTTTTTGGGCAGGAGCAAAATTCGTTTTTTAAAACGTATGAAACGTAAGCGGCTTCCCTCTTTTTATGATTGTATAATCTGCTTCAGGTAATCCGAAGGCGAGACGCCGAATTCTTCTTTAAAGCATTGGCGGAAATATCCCGTACTGTTCATTCCTACTTTATAGGCGATTTCAGAGATGTTGAACTTTCCTTCAAGCAGTAAACGTTCGGCATTCTGCATTTTCACTTTCCGGATATATTCGTTAGTCGATAATCCCGTTAGTGCTTTCATTTTCCGGTAGAGAGTGGAGCCGCTCATACACATTTTGTCTGAAAGATAGGTAATATCAATCTTCTCTGAAGAGAGGTTTTCTTCGATTAAAAGGGTGATTTTTTCAATAAATTCATTATCTGGCTTACTTAGAGCTTCGGCTATTACGATACGTTTTTCTCTTAAATCCGCCTGATTGCCCGGAACGGATTGTGTTTGGAATTGGGTGATCAGTTTCTTTCTTGATTCCAACAGATTATTGATACGGCTGCGCAGTAGAGAAGCACTGAAAGGCTTTGTCAGATAAGAATCGGCTCCTACCTCATATCCTTCTTCTTTGTCTTGCAGAGAATCCTTGGCTGTCAATAGGATGACAGGAATATGACTGGTTTGTACATCCTCTTTTAATTGGCGACATAGAGTGATACCGTCCATGACAGGCATCATAATATCGCTGACTACAATATCGGGGATCCGGTTAAGGGCTTGTTGCTTCCCTTCTTCTCCGTTGTAGGCTGTGAGTACTTCGAATGAATCAGCGAAGGATTCGGATATATATTTCTGTATCTCTTCATTGTCTTCTACAATCAACAGGATTGGTTTTCCGGTATCCAAAGTGGCTTCTTGTGGATATTCAAGGCTTGCTTCCGGGTTCGTCTCCTCTTGAACCGGTTCTGTAGAATCTGCGTGTAAGGCATTGGGATAGATATTATCCGTCAATAAGCTGATATAGAATGAGCTTCCTTCGTTTTGTATGCTTTCTGCCCGGATTTCTCCTTCATGCAGGGTGACCAGATTCTTCACCAAAGCCAAACCAATGCCTGTGCCGGATGCCTGATGCTTGCCGCTTTCCTGATAATAACGGTCAAAAATATGTGGCAGGGCTTCAGCAGAAATTCCATATCCCGTATCACTTACTTTTATCTCTGTATAAGCTACTTCATTACGCATTGTCTGATACAAACTTAGAGTGACGCGCCCTTGTTCCGTATATTTGATTGCGTTGGAAATGAGATTATCCAAAACAATGGTAATGATTTCCTTATCGAAAAAAAGAAACATTTCTTCTTTCTCTATTTGAATCTGGAAGTCAATCTTGGTCTTTTGATTTAGTTCTTTGTATTTAAGTCCTATCTCATAAATCAAAGGAGCGATATTGCCTTTGCTGACGCACAATTTTTTATTTTGCGTCTCTGTCTTTCGGAATTCCAGTATTTGGTTAATCAAGTTGAGCAGCCGTAGCGCACTTTGATGGATGACAGATAACTTCTGGGCTTGTTTTGCCGGAAGTGAGGTTTCTTTTTGCATATCTTCCAAGGGACCGAGGATTAAGGTCAACGGTGTACGTAGTTCATGGGTGATATTGGTGTAGAACCGCAGACGTTCCTGATTCAATTCCTGTTCCTGCTCATGGTTTTTCTTTTCCAAAATATAGAGGCTTTCTAAATTCAGCTTCTTTTTATATGCATGCAAGATAAGATAAATGATGCTGATAGATACTAAAATATAGATAAGCTTTGCCCACCACGTCAGCCAAAGAGGGGGATTGACACGGATGGTAAGTGAAGTAGCTTCTTCCGGCCATTCTTGGTTATGTACTCGTGCTTTGATGAGGAACTCATATTTTCCCGGAGGAATGTTTCGGAAAGTGACACTGTTGTTCTCATTGACGGTGTACCATGAGTTCTCAAGCCCTTTCAGCATATAAACATACTCCACTTGGTTGACAAGTGAGTAGTTTTGCACATTAAATGTAAGTCCAAAGCTATTTTGCGCATGACTTAATTCTACATTCTGTCCTTTGGACAAGTTGATAATCATGTCGTTATTTTCCAGATTGCTCAATCGTCCTAGTATTTTCATTTCCGTGATAACTGCTACCGGAGTAGGTTGTTCATTCATTGTAATATCAGGATTAAAACAACATACTCCATTGATAGAACCGAAATAAATCCATCCGTTCTTGTTTTGCGTTACACAACCGCTTGAGAAACTTCCCGCCGGAACATCATCAGAATGACCATAGTGATAGAAACAATCTTTGGCTGTCACGTAGCAGCTGACACCTTTATTATTGCTAAACCATATATTACCTTTCTTGTCTTCTGTTATTGCACAGATATTTGTATTGGTTAAACCATCTTTTCGTTGATATGTTTTGTAGGTTAATACATTGGTTGAAGGAAAACAGACTAGTCCTTCTCCTGTCCCTATCCACATTCTTTTGTGTTTATCCTGTATGATCTGATTGACGGTATTGGAACAGAAGCCCTCCCTTTGGACAAAGGTCTTGATTTGTTGTAGATCGGGCGTGTATACGCCAAGTCCGTCTCCGAAGGTCCCGATCCAGAAACGCCCTTTCTCATCTTGAGCTATAGAACGTACAAAATCACTGTGTAGTTCGCTGTTTTCAGTGTTGTAGTGTCGGATAATTTCCATGTTGAGGGGATTCAATACAATGATTCCTCCGCTATATCCTACCCAGATATTATGTTGAGTATCTTCGTAGATCGTACGGACATCCTGATTGTACTGTCCCATGAGGGAGATGGAACGAAACCTTTTATTCCGAGTGTCATAATAACTGATTCCTCCTTGAAAAGAACCGAACCATAGATTTCCTTTTGAATCCTGTAAAGAGGTCAATATGAAATTGGAAGGGATGTCTCCAGTCTCTTTTTTATAAATAGCAATACGCTTGTCCCCTTCAAATACATTGATACCACCTCCGTCTGTTCCAATCCATATACGTCCTTGTCTGTCGGCACAGAGACTGCTTGCAACTTTATTGTTCAGACTGTTTTCATTGTTGGGAATCGGAGAATAACTTAATGTTGTGAATAAGGGTGGCTTTCTGCTGATAAAGTTGATTCCTCCTCCCCATGTACCTATCCAGATATTGTCAAAAGAATCTTGGAATATACACCGGGCACTTGCATTGGAAAGGCTTCGACTATCATCACCTTCCTGAATATATTCGAGGGAAATCTGTTCGGGTGAGAGAAACATACTTTGTTTGAGATCCAGTATAGTAATGCCATTAAGTTCGGAAGCAATCCAAAGTTTACCGTCGTTTAATTGTTTAATAGCCAATATCCGATTGCATAAAGCAGCATATTTATCATTTTTGTTATTCTTAAAAGTGATAAAGCTTTGATCGGTAGCATTGAAAAGAGCCAGGCCTTTATCTGTCCCTAGCCATATATTACCGTTTGTGTCTTTAGTGAGACATCGTACATCATTGCCGGGCAGGCTCTTCGGGTCGTCCGAATGATTCTGGAAGTTTTTTACACTTTTATCTTTGAGAGAAAGAATACTGAATCCGTGGCCGACATGGCCGATGTATAGATTCCCGTCTCCTCCGTCCAACACAGTCCATGTTTGTTCACAAGATAAGGCGGGCACTGTATTCTTGTTATAATGAGTGAACTGCCCACTGTTAATGTCGAGATATTCTATACCTCTATAGTAAGTACTGATCCACAAGCCATCTTCATGTTGAGCAGAAGGAGCGATGTCCGTTACGTCATTCGTAATTAGGCTATGAGGGTCATCCGGATTATGTGAATAAGCTGTAAATACCTGTTTGTTGTAATTATATGCATTTAATCCGTCCCGTTGAGTCGCTATCCATATAATGGGACGTTTATTGTCAGCATATACCCGATTGAGTTCATTGCCAGTGATTCCCTGGCTACTTTGCGATAAGTCATTCTTATAATAGGTCATGAAACGGGTCCCGTCGAATTTATTAAGTCCTTCTTCCGTAGCAAACCATAAGAAGCCTTGTTTATCTTGTGCGATACTAATCACATAATTATTAGATAATCCCTGCTCAATACCCAATCGTTTGATAGAATGGGATTGAGCTATCAATTGAGAAACTGATAGCAGACACAGAAAGAAAATAGAAGTAATGTGTTTCTTCATAACTCGTACTTATTCGTTTCATTTACAAGCTCAAAAATAGGAATAAATATTTTATTTAGAGTATGTAAATCGTGCATTGCACGATTTATGTAGCTTCTCTGCATGATTTTTGTCGGTTTATATAGTTGGAATCGTCTACATTTGTGATGTCGATTTGCCGATATTTTATATATTGAGAAGTCGTACCGAGATAATATTAATCATTAAATACTAATTATTATGAAAGCTAAATTGTTGCAAAGCACGGTTTTGTGGACTTTCCTTTCAGTAGCGACCTTGTTGGTTGGATGTAGTGACGATGAGGATTATAGAGATGTAGACGGACAATCTCCAACTCTTGAATTAACATCTGATCATATCCGTACATTGACAGGCTATGAATTCAAAATTGCAGGTAAAATTGTGGATAAAGATGGTATTCGTTCTATTAATCTACAATGTGCAGAGCTTTACTTGGACAAGACAATTGAATTGTTAACTCTTTATTCAGAATCATTGTATGAGTATAATCTGAATTATGGTTTCACTATTCCTGAAAAAACAAAAGGTGACAGTTTTACTATAAAGGTAACAGTTACAGATTTAGGTGGGCGTACAGCAACAAGCGATGTCCTGATTACGATGGATGGTGATTATACAGAACCAGTCTTGACTCCGTCTATTGGTCTTTTAAGTGATAATATTAATATAGTGTTGTCTGAAGGCACTTCTAAAACATTCCGGTTCACTGCACAAGATAATAAGGAATTGGATTATCTGGAATTGGCTGTTCCTGATTTGGAAATCTTGGAACGTCTGGATATTGAAGAAGGAGAGAAAAAAGGAACATTGAATACTACTGTTGTATTTCCTTCTGATAAGACTGGGACCTATACGTTGGTTATACGCGCTGTTGATACTTTTGGCAATGTTGCGGAAAAGAACTATTCAGTACTCGTTTCCAGAGTGAAAGATTATGAGAATATGTATCTGGTTGATTTTGAAGGAACAGACAGCAAATTGCTAACAGGTAATGACGTATGGGGAGTTCCAATGCCTATAGAACGAGTAACGAATTTCACCTATAAGGCTCGTTGTTATTCACCTGCTCCAAATACCCCGATCCGTTTCATTACAAGCAAATATAGTTTTAGCATCTGTTTTGGTGATGACAAAAATAATCCGGGAAAACTAACTGGCATTTCTGAAGATGTACAGCCGATTATTCTACCTGAAAAGAGCTATTATGAAATAAACTTTAATACAGAAGAAGGAACCTATACAGTAGAAGCTTATTCTCCGGGAACACCAATTATTGACGGACTTAAAATGGGATTCGTTGGCGGATGGTTTGATGGTGCCAAAGGCTGGGACGGACCTAAGAATGTCTATGAATTGACTCAAGATCCGGATAATCCGCATTGTCTCACAGCAGAATTGACTTGGAGTAAACAAGATTCTTTTGACGTGACAATCACTCCTTATGATGCAAATGGTGCTTGGTTGGAACCCGGTTGGCGTTTTGACGGTAAAAACGAATCATTTGCTACTAATACTAATGATTCATCTAAAAAGGTACCCGCAGGTAAATACACCTTTATATTTGATACACATCTTGTTCAGTCTAAATTACTGAAGAAATAATTAAAATAATACCATAAAAACATGAAACGATATCTATTTTTATTATTATCGTTCTTTGCGCTGAACCTTTATGCTCAGCAGGGAAATCTGACTGGTACTGCTATTGCAGCTAGTGATAAAGAACCAATGATTGGTTTGACCGTTCTGGTGAAGGGTACTACAAATGGTACTGTCACAGATTTGGATGGAAACTACACATTGACTAATGTTCCTAAAGATGCGACTATTGTATTTTCCATGATTGGATATAAGACACAAGAAGTCAAAGTCAATGGAAAGAATGTCATTAATGTAGTCATGGAAGATGATACACAAGCTTTGGATGAAGTAGTTGTTATCGGTTATGGTGCAGTGAAGAAGAGTGACTTGACAAGCTCTATATCTGCTATCAAAGGAGATGAACTGAAAAAACTGACTGGCGGTAATGCCATGAATGCTTTGCAGGGAAAGATTAATGGTGTGCAGATTACCGGTGGCGGCGGTCCGGGTACTTCGCCTCGTGTTATTATTCGGGGGGTATCTACTGTCAATGGTTCTGACCCGTTGTATGTTGTTGATGGAATGCCGGTGGGAACCAATATCAATTTTCTTGACCAGAACGATATTGAATCCATGCAAGTGCTGAAAGATGCTTCTGCAGCAGCTATTTATGGTACACGTGGCTCTAACGGTGTTGTCCTTATTACTACCAAGAAAGGTAAAAAGGGAGCTACCCAATTCGGTTTCTCTGCTTCTGCCGGTTTTCAGACATTGAAGAAACCGGAGATGGCAAAAGCTTCCGAATACGAATATGTGTTCAAGGCGCGTTATATTAATGATAATGCAGAGCCCCGTTATAACAGCAAGGAGAATATCACAGATGCGGAAGGTACTGACTGGTGGGATGAAAGCATGAAGAAGACAGCACTGATTCATAATTATAATTTTAATTTCTCCGGAGGTACGGATAAGTTGCTTTACTCTGCCAATATTGGTTATTTCGGGCAAGACTCACAATACACTGTAGGTAACTGGCAAAAGCTGACAGCTCGTTTCAGTATGGAATATACTTTTAATAGTATAGTAAAAGCAGGTATTGACTTTACCCCGAAATATGAAAATTGGACAGATACTCCCAATTTATTGGGTAATATAATGGCTATGGACCCCACAACTCCGATCATGCGTCCTCAAAGTGAATGGACGACAAATAAATACGACAACTATGCCCGTTCCAGCAACAACTTGGTGTGGAATCCGGTTGCACAATTAGCTCGTATGGATAAACATAGTGATGAATATGGTTTATTAGCCAATCCGTATGTAAATATTGAACCGATTAAAGGTTTGGTTATTCGTTCACAGTTTGGTGTCAATGCCCGTTTCCGTATTTCAGATGAGTTTACTCCTTCTTTCAATATCGATACATTAGAGAAATCCGATTACAGCAAAGCATATCGTAAAACCGATAATTGGGTGGACTGGAACTGGACAAATACAATAAACTGGATTAAGAGTTTTAATCATAAACACAATTTGAATGTGATGGCTGGTTATACGATGGAACGTTTCCAGGAATATTGGTTGGAAGGATCAAAGGAACGCACTCCTACCAATGAAGAGAACCTGCACTATGTTTCAGCCGGTACGCAGAATCCGCAGACAGCAGGCGTGAATGCCTATTCTTCATTGATCTCTTATCTGGGACGTGTGATGTATAATTACAACGACCGTTACTATTTGACTGCTTCTATCCGTGTAGATGGTTCTTCTAAATTCATGAAAGATAATCAATACGCTACTTTTCCGGCAGTATCTGCAGCATGGCGTATTTCAGAAGAGCCATTCATGAAAAAACAGCATATCTTTGATAACTTGAAGATTCATGCAGGATGGGGACGTGTGGGTAATCAGAATATTGACAATTCGGCTTATCAGTCTACTATTGGAGCTGCCGATTATGTATTTGGTGGTAATCGTGAGATTGGTACAGCGGTAGGTTCAATTGGTAACTCATTGATCCGATGGGAAACTGTAGAAGATTATAATATCGGTATTGATATGGCATTTTTGAAAAACCGTTTGTCGGTGACTGCAGAATGGTTCCGTAAAGAATCCCATGATATGCTGCTGAAAAAAGATAATATGCTGATTTTAGGGTTCCCGATGTGGAATGGACAGATGTGGGAGAATGTAGGTAAAATGAGAGCTACGGGTTGGGAACTTTCTATTAACTGGGAAGATCGTAAAGGTGATTTTGATTATGGAATTGGATTGAACCTGTCATCCGTTAAAAATAAAGCTATTAAACTATTGGGTTCTACTCCGATTAATGCCGGAAGTTTTAATGGAGATTACATCATACGTAATGAAGAAGGTGGTGAGATCAGCCGTTTTTATGGATATGTGGCTGATGGTATTTTCCAAAATCAGACTGAAGTAAATGCACATACCGATGAATATGGAACAGTCATTCAACCCAATGCTCAACCGGGAGATATTCGTTTCAAGGATTTGAACCATGATGGTAAGCTGGATGATAATGATAAGACTTTTATTGGAAATGCATTTCCAGATCTTATGGTTGGTATTAATGCCCGTTTAGCATGGAAGAATATTGACTTTGCAGCTAATTTCTATGGTACAATAGGAAACGATGTATACAACACGACTAAAGGACGCTATTCGGGAGTGTCGGGTGAGAATGTATATGCCGGAACCTACAATGCTTCTTGGCATGGTGAGGGAACAAGTTATGATTTACCCCGTCTGTCGTACAATGATGCCAATCAGAACTGGACACGTGTTTCTTCTTTCTATGTGGAAGATGGTTCTTATTTACGTTGCAAGCAGTTGCAGATAGGATATACATTGCCAAAGAAATGGACGAAGAAAATTTCATTGCGCCTGTCTTTCTCGGCACAGAATCCGTTCACTATTACCGGATATTCAGGAATGGACCCTGAAGCGGCTGCCTTAGGTACTGAAGGAAAAGTAACAGAGTCGGGTATTGATTGGGCAGGGTATCCTAACCCGCGTACATACCTTTTTGGAATCAATATGAATTTCTAATGCTATTAACAGAGATAAGAATATGAAAAAATATATTTTAGGCTTGACTATAGCCGCTTCTACATTGTCATTAGTCGGTTGTTCGGATTTCCTGGATACGCCAGTACTCGGTCAGCAGGATTTGAGTGAATATTTTGTGAATGAAGATCAGTGCAAGCAGCAGATTACAGGATGTTATCAATCCATATTCTGGGATGACTGGTGGCAGGTACAGAAATTTTATTTGTGCGGTGATATGTGTACGGATGATATGTGGGTCGGTAATACTGGTGAAGATCAGGGGGCTTATGAAGATCTGGCCTTTTTTACAGGTGATGCATATGGTGGAGGAGAATGTAGTCAGAACTTCTGGCAGTATCGCTACAAGGGTATATTGCGGTGTAACATTGCAATTGAGAGAATACCAGATGTAGAGTTTGAGGACGAATCGTTGAGAGACCGTTATGTGGCTGAAGCTAAATTCTTACGTGCTTATCAATATTTTGATCTGGTGAGATACTTTGGTGGTGTACCGTTGGTCCTGGGGATGAAGATGCCTTCAGAGGTAGAAGGGATTCAGCGTGCTTCCACTGCAGAGGTGTACACACAGATTGAGAATGACCTGAAAGATGCTGCTAATGTATTACCTGTTAAAGGTGAATATTCCAGTGCCGACTTAGGGCGTGCCACTAAAGGGGCAGCACAAGGGCTATTGGCAAAGGCTTATCTTTATCAAGAAAAATATGAAGAAGCGGAGGATATGCTGGAACAAGTGATGGGGTTGAATGGGCATGCGTCACAAGGGTATGATTTGTTGGATGATTTTGGAGATGTGTGGAGTATTTCCCATAATAATAGTGTTGAATCACTGTTTGAAGTACAGACCAACAGTGATATAGCCTATAGTTTAGGACTTAGAATGCCTGTTGTATGTGGTTCCCGTGATGACGGCGGTTGGGCATGGGGCTTGCCGACGAGTAATTTGGAGACGGCTTTCAAAACAGCGGGAGATGAGATACGTTTGAAATGGACTATTATTAAAGACAAGGCAACTAGTGTGCCGGGTGATAGCCATTGGTCTTCTACCGTACCTTATTCAGTTTCTACCGATTCACATAAGTCAGGTCGTGTGACTCGTAAAGTATACATTCCTTATGCCCAACGTCCTGAACCATACGATGCTTCTCATAATCCATTGAATTATCGTATTCTACGTTATGCGGATGTATTGTTGATGTATGCCGAAGTTGAAAATGTGTTGAAAGATGACGGACAGGCTCGCTGGGCTTTAAATAAAGTCAGAGAACGTGTAGACTTAGATCCGGTAGAATCCAGTGGTACTGAACTTCGCGATGCGATACGTCAGGAACGTCGTCTTGAACTGGCATTGGAAAACCAACGTCTGTTTGATATCCGTCGCTGGAAAAATGATAGTGGAAAGTCTGTTATGAGTGATATTATGGGACCAAACGGTTCATTTGTGATATACAATACAAAAGAATCTACCGATACGTATGAGCTTGGAAATCAGAAGGAAAGTAGCTCTAAGGGACGTGATTTCAAAGAAGAGCGTGACTTGGTATACCCGATTCCGACCACAGAGATTAGTCAGAGTAATGGTAGTATAGTACAGAATCCCGGATATAATTAATTAAATGATTATGAAACACAGAAATTTATTTATAGGACTTTCATGCATGGCGGCAGGGCTTTGCGCATGTAATGATGAATATACATTCGTGCCGGAATATGAAGTTAAACTACCGACCGATACCACTATCAATGTTACGATTGATGCCTCGACTGTATATCAGACTATCGATGGCTTTGCATCTTCCGATGCATGGGATATGGAATATGTAGGCAAATACTGGAGTACTTCCAATAAAGAAGCCATTGCAAAATTGTTATTTTCCCGCGAAGTTGATGAAAAAGGGAACTCGCAGGGCATCGGTTTATCGATGTGGCGGTTCAATCTGGGAGGAGGTTCGGAAGAACAAGGAGATGCGAGTGGCATTGTTTCAGATAAGAAGGAACGGCGCGTTGACTGTTTTTTGACAAGTGCAAATGGAAGTTATGATTGGTCCAAATCTGCGGGTCGGAGATATTTTATGGAAAAGGCTAAAGAGTATGGCTGTGAGTCATTCGTACTATTCAGTAATACACCTCCTGTATACTATACTTATAACGGACAAGCACGTTCGGATAAAGGGGCATCCAGTAATTTGAAGACAGAACATTATGGTGACTTTGCTGATTTCCTGGCTACTTGTGCCAAGCATTTTGTTGATGAAGGCTATAATATTAGTTATATTAGTCCGGTTAACGAACCGCAGTACAACTGGAATGGTAATGAACAAGAAGGTTCGGCCTGGCAGAATACAGAAGTGGCAACGTTAGCAAAAGCATTGGATGCGAGTTTGACAGCCAAAGGGCTTTCCAATACCCAGATGTTATTGGCTGAAGCAGGAAAGTGGGACTATCTATATGGAAACGGTGATGCGGGAAGTGCCCGTGGCAATGTAATAGAGGCTTTTTTCAATCCCAATAATACAAGTACTTATATTGGTAATCTTACGCATTTGCCTAAATTGATTTGCGGGCATAGCTATTATCTGGATACGAACTGGAGCAATATGTACTCTGTCCGTTCTTCAGTTAAGTCCAAAGCAAACCAATATGGTTTGAAGGTATACCAGACGGAGTGGAGTATGTTGAGTGAGAACTATGAAGATTATGCAAGCTATGGTGATGCTTCTTATATGGACTTGGCTTTGAGTATGGCAAAAGTGATTCATCAGGATTTGGCAACAGCTAATGTAAGTTCTTGGTCATACTGGACTACTTGTAGCCGTGAACGTTGGAGTCAGAAAAGCCGTTTTTATCTGATTCGTCTTTCTCCTGATAGCAATGATGGCGAAAGTTATGCCGATTTAGCTACTAATGGCACTTATAAAGCTAGTAAGAACCTTTGGGTACTGGGCAATTATAGTGCATTTGTGCGTCCGGGCTACCAGCGTATTGATTTGAAATTGGAGGAAGAGACAAAGGATTTCTTTGCTACTGCCTATATTTCACCGGAGAAAGATAAATTGGTAGTGGTGTACACTAACATGACCGATAAACGCGCGGAAATAAATAATACATTTGAAGGATTGGGCAAAGAAGTGGGTGAATTTGAACAGTATACTACTTCAGAAGCAAAAGATTTGAAGCGTGAGCCCAGCTATAATAAAGGTGTTGTTCCTGCTAAAGGTATATCTACTTTTATTTATACTCTTCAATAAAATAGTTTTCAACAGGTATTAGACTATAGACTAGACAATGAAAGGTAAAAAGATTTTAGCCGCTTTAGGCTTCTTCTCAATAGCCGGTGTGGCAGGTGGATGTTCCCAACCTGCCCCCGAAATACGTTATCAGATAGAAACAGACCAACCCTGTCAGACGATGGCATACTTCAGTGCTTCTGATGCCTGGAGTATGCAATTCATCGGGCTTTGGCCGCAGGAGAAACAAAACCAAATAGCCGATTGGCTGTTCAGCACGGAGAATAACGCCAACGGACAGCCGAAAGGTATCGGCTTATCACTTTGGCGTTTTAACGTTGGAGCAGGTAGTACGGAACAAGGAGAGAACAGTCAGATTGCTTCTCCCTGGATGCGTGCCGAGTGTTTCCTGAATTCCGACGGAACATACGACTGGAACAAGCAACAAGGTCAACGCAACTTTCTGAAACTGGCCAAAGAACGGGGAGTCAACAAATTTCTGGCTTTTCTGAATTCGCCTCCCGTATATTATACGCAGAACGGATTGGCTACAAACACCGGACGTGGAGGGACAGCGAACCTGAAACCGGATTGTTATGAAAAGTACGCTCGTTTTCTGGCAGATGTAGTACAAGGCGTAGAAGAACATGATGGCATCAAGTTCAACTATATCTGTCCTTTCAATGAACCGGATGGACACTGGAACTGGGTCGGTCCGAAGCAGGAAGGCTGTCCGGCAACAAACAGGGAAGTAGCCCGCACGGTTCGTCTGTTAAGCAAAGAGTTTGTAGACCGGGACATGGATACACAGATTTTGGTTAATGAGTCTTCCGATTATCGTTGTATGTTCCGTACCCACGAAACGGACTGGCAACGGGGGTATCAGATTCAGGCTTTCTTCTGTCCGGATAGTGTGGACACATATTTGGGAGATACTCCGAATGTTCCCCGTTTGATGCTCGGTCATAGCTATTGGACAACAACTCCGTTAAGCGAATTGCGTAATATTCGCTGTCAGCTGCGGGACACATTAGATAAGCATCAAGTTGGTTTCTGGCAAACAGAGACTTGCATCATGGGTAATGATGAAGAAATCGGTGGTGGAAATGGTTTCGATCATACGATGAAGACAGCGCTCTATGTGGCACGTATCATTCATCACGATATTGTGTATGCCAGAGCTGAAAGCTGGCAGTGGTGGCGTGCTATTGGCGGCGATTATAAAGATGGATTGATTCGCGAATATACTACGGACAATAATTTCTTAGATGGCAGAGTAGAAGACTCCAAACTGATGTGGGCTTTAGGTAATTATAGTCGTTTTATCCGTCCGGGAGCAGTCCGATTGTCCGTTTCGGCTTTCGATCAAACAGGCGCTCTGATTCCTGATGGCGACACCGATCAGCAAGGATTGATGTGTTCTGCTTATAAAAACGTGGACGGAACGTATGTGATGGTAGTGATTAATTATGCTAATGAAGAAAAAGAGTTTTCTATTGATAAAGAAAAAGTAGGGAATGCACAATGGCAGGTTTATCGTACTTCGGATAAAGAAGGGGAGAATTTGCTACCGGTAGAAAAAGTGAAAAGTGGAAAGACTGTTCAGATTCCGGCACGTTCTATTATAACGCTTCAGAGTTACTAATAAAACAGCTTTATTTTCTTTATTTTTTTGAGGAGAATAATACATCTATGTGCCCGTCTATTGCTGTAAAAGTAATAGGCGGGCATAGTGTATAGGAAGAGGTCTTTCATAGACAATAGAGGAATTTTTTGGTCTTTATATCCTTTCTTCGGGTTACAGGGGTTAAAGCTGAAAATGCCATATATCAGTTTAGTTAAAACCCTCATGCGGACTATTATTTTATGAAAAGACATATTATCTTTGCCTGCATATATGAATATGTCTGTACCATGGTGATGAAAAAGTTTACGTTCTTGTTGATTACATTGTTCAGTAGTACCCTGATTCTTTTAGCCGATAATCCCTACCGTTCGTATACTGTAGCAGACGGACTGTCCAACAGTACGGTAAAAGCTATCTATCAGGACGAGATGGGATATATATGGTTAGGGACAAAGGACGGGTTGAATCGTTTGGATGGTTATGAAATTAAAAATTTCTTTTATGAATCCGATGAGACCGTCAGACAATCCAATGATATTGTCAGTATCACAGGAGACAGGCAAGGCAGAATGTGGATTGGAACTTTTAATGGAATTACACTTTTCGATCCCTTTGAGGAGAAATATATAGATTTAGCCACTTTATATAAAGGTTGCGAATTGCCTCGTGGGGTGGTGGTTGGTCTGTCGATAGCATCAGACGGAGCAGTATGGGTGGTTACCAAAATGGGGGTATATATCCTTCGGAATGGAAAATGTACTTGTTTGGAAGCGTTAAGAGGACTTTATATAAACAGTATGGCACCCAGTGCAGATAATTCTCTTCTCTTGAATGTAGCAAACAAAGGTATCCTTAGACTGGATACACGAACTTCCCGTTTCTCGTATATTCTGAAAGGCCCGGATTATCCGGCATTTCTGAAAATCTTTCAGGACGAAAAAGAACGTACCTGGTTGGCCTCTTCTCTGGATAATTTACAACTTTATAATCCGGTTACCAGTACAGCAACAAAAATTGAAGTGAATTTCCCGGCTGATATGAGTGTATGGAAAGGACAGGTGCATGATATAAAGGTGTATAACGATTCTCTTTTACTATTAGCAACAGATAATGGGTTAGCCGTGATGAATGAACATACACATGTTATTAGCCGGACATTTGAAGAATGTATTCCTTCCGGACTGCTTGCTAACCGTCGTTTGATGAGTCTTTACAAAGACAAACAGGGATCGTTATGGTTGGGGACCTTCAATGAAGGTGCTCTGTTTTATAATGCCAGACAATATCTATTCCGTTATCATCCGCTGACTTTGAATATAAATCAGCCGATACGGGTGACCGGAAAACTGATAGAGGCGCAGGGGAAATTATGGATCGGACATAATAGAGGGATATGTACTTTAAACCTGGCTAACGGTAAAGTGGAGGAAGTCCGGTTACCAATAGGAAAAGTAGGAGCTAGTGAAGATGAAGTATACTATATGTTTCAGAATAATGAGAATGAGATACTTTTCTATGTACTCAATAAAGGAGTATACTCGCTGAATCTTCGAGATCTTTCTATTAGTAAGGAAATGATGGATATGTTCCCCCCGGATGCACAGATACGGGCTATGGCGAAAGATGTACAGGGAAATATCTGGATTGCAGAGGATGAACTGTCTTGCTACAATCCCAAGACAAAAAAACTTAGCCGTTCTTTTTCGACAAATCAAGATGGAAACACGCGTTTTATGCTGACACAGGACTTGTTAGCGTATGGCTCCAGTATGTTGGTAGGCGGGCGTACGAGTGGAGTGTGGAGTTTTCCTTATCATCCCAATAATGCAGCCCATTACTTTAAAGGCAACCAACTTGATTTTGATGAACTGAAAAATAAAAATGTGAGTCTGCTTTATTTGGATAGCCAGCACTACCTTTGGGTGGGAACATATAATATGGGTGTATATCGTTGCCATTTGGAGAGAGGAACTATCGACCATTTCGGCATAGAACAAGGGCTTATACACAATTCTGTCTGCGGTGTACTCGAAGATAAAGAAACCGGAGATTTTTGGATATCTACTGTGATCGGACTTTCCAAACTGTCAATGAAAGATTCCAGAATTGTCAATTATACCAAAGATACGGGGTTCCCTTTGAATGAGATTTCCCGGAATACTCTGTTACAGGTAGAGGATGGGAGGATTTATGTAGGTGGCAACAATGGTATAGCAGAGTTTGCTCCCCGGGAAATTATCGCCGGTCAAGAGAGACTATTACCTGTAGTACATGTATCTTCCGTAAATAGTCTCGACTCCGACGAAGGAGCCGACCGGGTACAATACGATAATGCACGCAGTTTGGAACATGTGGAATTATCCTATAAGAATGCCGCCGTACTCATCAAGTATTCCCCTTTGGATTATATCTTTCCGAAAGGATATAAATATGCTTACCGGATGGAGGGACTTGACCAGAATTGGAATTATATTGAACGTAATGAAGTCATTTATTCGCATTTGCCAGCCGGGGAATATACTTTTTATATAAAAGCATGTAACAGCGATGGCATTTGGGGGGATGCGACAGGTATCGATGTCGTGGTTCATCCTCCTGTCTGGCTCACCGGATGGGCTAAAGTGATCTATGTGCTTCTGGCACTGATGCTGGTGGGAGGCGTGCTGTATTATTTCTACAAGCGGAAATCGGATAAATATCAGCGGAGGATAGAAGAAATAGAAAAAGAGAATATTGAACGTAATTATCGGATGAAGATAGAACTTTTCACCAACTTCTCACATGAATTACGTACTCCGCTGACTTTGATTACCGGCCCGGCGGAAGATATTTTGCAGGATGAGACGCTGCCTCATAAATTCCTTTTCCCGATGAAGCAGATTTATAAAAATTCGAATCGTCTGCTTTTGCTTGTCAACCAACTAATGGATTTCCGAAAGTTAGAGTATGGAGCCATGACATTAAAGTTGAGTCGTGTCAATATAGGGACTTTCCTTACCAGCCAGATTGATAGTTTCTCGGATTTATTACATAAGAAGGAGCTGACAATCGGATATGACAATGATTATTATGGGGATAATCTTTGGATGGATACAGACCTGATGGAAAAAGTTATTTTCAATCTGTTATCGAATGCTGTGAAACACTCTCCCAAAGGCACGCAGATAAAAGTTCGTTCGGTGGAGAAAGTTGGCAGTGTTGTGATTTCGGTGAAAGATTGTGGGGAAGGAATCTCGGAGGAGAATTTGTCGAAGATATTCGATCCGTTTTTCCAGGTAGAGCAAGGTAGCAAGTCAGATCTGTTTGGTAGTGGCATCGGGTTGAATATGGTGCAATATGTAGTGAGACTGCATAAAGGGAAAATATCAGTGGAAAGCACACCCGGACATGGAGCCGAGTTTTTGGTGGAATTGAACTTGGGAAAAGAGTGTTTTGCCGGGGCGAATGTAGAGTTTGTTGAAAATCGTGAAGATACCTATCTGGAAAAAGTAAGGAGGGAGTGTATTGCTCCTATCGAAGAAGAGAAACCGGCTTCAGTAGAAGATGACAACCGTTATCGTGTACTTGTTGTAGAAGATGATGACGATATGCGCCAGTATATTGTGTCTTTGCTATCCCAACAGTATATTGTGTACGAAGCTTCCAATGGAAAGGAAGGATTGAAAGAAGCGGTTGAACAGATTCCCGATTTGATAGTCAGTGACGTGATGATGCCGGTTATGGATGGGCTTGAGTTATGTAAGGCTATTAAAGAAGAGATGATTACGGCCCATATACCTGTTGTCTTGTTGACAGCAAAGGCCTTGAATGAGCATATTGAAGAGGGCTATAGTGTGATGGCAGATGATTATGTATTAAAGCCATTTGCTCCGAAAGTATTATTGGCAAAACTGGATAGTCTCATCAAAAATCGGAATCGTCTTCGCCGGATTTTCTGTGAAAAGCTGGATGCTATTGAAGTTCCCGTAGCTGACCTTAGTGCTCAGGATAGTTTCATGCAACAACTGATGGAGCTAATCCGCGAAAGAGTACATGATCCTAACTTGTCCGTTAACGATCTGCATGAAGAATTGGGCATGAGCCGTTCGCAGTTCTTCCGGAAAATAAAGGCTGTTTCCGATGTATCACCTAATAAACTTATTTTGAATGTCCGCATGAAGCTGGCTGCCGAGAAATTGGCCACAGGTAAATATACTGTTTCTGAAGTAGCTTATGATGTCGGATATTCTGACCCTTCTTATTTTAGTAAAGTTTTTAAATCTACGTATAACATCGCACCTGCCAATTACCTGAAGCAACGGATGTAAAATCGTGTTTCTCTGGTAAAAATGTCCCAGACGAAGTGTTCTGGGCTTATTTTACAGGTCTTTGATACTATTTTCCAAGTCGAGCGGGTGAACATTCTCTATGTTTGCACCGCTAAGGAATAGTAAATGATTTATTAACCTTGTAAAATTTAGTTTATGAACGACAAAGAAAATCAAGAAAAGAGTTCTTATGAAAAACTAAGGTTTCTGGCGACTCTTTTTGTGTTATGCTTGAGCACGATGGCTTGGGCGCAGATGAAAGTCACCGGGACAGTGGTTGATATGATGGGGGAACCCATTATTGGCGCCAATGTGGTGGAAAGTGGGAATAAAACTGTAGGTACAATTACCGACCTCGATGGTAAGTTTACCCTGAATGTAAGTAAAGAAGCAACGTTGGTCATTACTTATGTAGGTTTTACAGAGAAAAGAGTAAAAGTAAACGGCAGGTCACAGCTTACCATTAAACTGGAAGAAGATTCTAAAACGTTGGATGAAGTGATCGTGGTAGGATACGGTTCAGTGAAAAAGTCGAATCTGACTACTTCAGTTGCTAAAATTTCCTCCGATGCGATTGATGGACGCCCCATTACCAGCCTAAGTGACGCACTTTCCGGCCAGTTGGCAGGTGTACAGACACAGACATCAAGTGGTATTCCGGGTGAAGAGATGCAGATTCTCGTCAGAGGAGCAAGCTCCATTAATGGTTCCTCTTCTCCGCTAATTGTGGTGGACGGTGTAATTACAGAATCCATGAGTGATGTAAATCCGTCAGATGTAGCTTCTATTCAGGTATTGAAGGATGCTGCCGCTACCTCTATTTATGGAGCCAGAGGTTCGGCGGGAGTTGTGCTGATTGAAACCAAGCAGGCAAGTGGGTCTAAACCGGTGATTACCTGGGAATCCTACATTGGTACACAAAATGCGGTGGGATTACCCGAAATGATGACAGCAAAAGAATGGCTGGCATATAATATATGGTATACCAATGCCAAGTATTTGAACAAAGGAGGAACGAATAGTATGTATGTTCCTAATAAGAAAAGATCCTCCGGCGATCAGATCAACGAACAATGGTTGGTGAATCCTAATTCAGATGTAGCCGACTGGACGTTTAGAAATGACATTCCGACTACCGACTGGATTGATCAGATTATGCAAAATGCCCTGACTCATAATCACCAGGTATCTGTTTCCAGTAAAGGAAAGAAATATTCTATCTATCTTTCTGCTGGTTATTTGAATCAGGAAGGTATTGTTAAAAATACAGGTTTCGAACGTTTCAACTTCCGTTTGAATGCTTCGGTAGATCTGAATAGATATATCAAGGCTGGCGCTACGTTTGCCCCTACTATTTCTCACCAGGATAAAGGAGAGTCTGAAGGAAAGGATAAACAGATAATGAATGCATTGCTCATGCCTCCTATCATTGGCTTGGATGAAAATACCCGTGAATATGGATTCAATGCAAGCTATCGTAATAACGTGAACCCTTACGAAAGATTGATGTCAGTAGTAGATAAGAGGGAAAAGAAAACCTTCAATACCTCTTTGTGGGCGGAGGCAAAAATCATAAAAGGATTGACTTTCAAAACATTGTTCAGCTATAACTCGGACATGAGAATTGATGAGTACTTCCTTCCGGCAAATGTACAGCCCAATAATGGCTCGACTACGCAAGGAACTACCTCTACTCTTAGCATAAGCCGTACCGGTATTCAGAATACGTTGACTTATAACACAACACTGAATAAGAAGCATGCTTTAGAGATTCTGTTGGGGCAAAGTATTGACGAACGTAATGAATTCAGGACAAGTTTGGGAGCAATGGACTATCCGCTGGAAAGTGTACCGACCCTCAATATGGGTGCTACCCCTACGGAAGCCAGCAGTTCAAGAACCATTGTTCGTACTTCATCGCTTTTCGGACGTGTGAACTATAATTATGCAGATAAATATCTGGCTTCAGCATCAGTGCGCCGTGATGGTTCTTCTCGTTTCGGTCCGGGAAATCGTTGGGCTGTTTTCCCGTCCGTATCAGCCGGATGGAAGATCAGTGGTGAGGAATTTATGAAAGATATCAAAGTTATCAACCTGTTGAAACTACGTGCTTCCTGGGGTATGTCCGGTAACGACCGTATTGGTACTGCCGATTATATTCCTAATTATGATGTGACTAACACCGTGTATGGAGGAACTTCACAAGTGGGTGTGTATGCAAAGAATATAGCCAATGACAAACTTAAATGGGAGACAACCAAAGCATTTGATATTGGTTTTGACCTCTCTTTATTCAATAATCGTGTACAGTTGAATGTAGACTATTATATAAATAAGACAGATGATTTGCTTTATTCTACGAAGTTGCCTGCTGCGACCGGTTTCAGTACAGTAAAAACCAATCTTGCATCTATTGAAAACAAAGGATGGGAGATAGACCTGACGACAGTCAATGTACATACTAAAGCATTTAAATGGTCAAGCTCGCTCAATCTGGCAACCAATAAGAATAAGGTGCTTGATATGGGAGGAAATGATAATGTAATTACAGAAGCCTATGATGCTCGTTTTATTACAAAGGTGGGAGGTCCGATTTCACAATTCTATGTTTACCGTACGGATGGTTTGTTAACAAACGACGACTTTGAACTTGGTCCTGATGGTAAGTATGACAAATCCCGTCCTCGTGTTCCTGTCCTGACCAACCAGATTCCCGGAAATGTGAAATACGTGGATATAGATGGAAATGGGGAAATCAATTCCGATGATATGGTTCCTTATGGATCGAACGACCCGGATCTGACATACGGATTCACCAATCGTTTCTCTTATAAGAACCTGGAATTAAGCGTATTCCTTCGTGGACAAATCGGTGGTAAGGTGCTTTATCTGGCTGGTCGTAGTTTGGATACGGGACGTGGAAACTACAATGGATTGAAAAGATGGCTACACGCTTATAAAGAAGAGTACGCCGGAGGAAATCCGATACCGACAAGTCTGGGAGTAGACATGTCCTGGGATGGTAAGACTCCATTACCTTACGGACTTGGCAACAACTCTCCTCTTAATAAGGACGGTCAAATGCACATGACAGACATGGCTATTTATAATGCTTCTTTCTTGCGGATACAGAACATCAGCCTGACTTATAAATTGCCTAAGAAATGGTTGAGAAAATCTCATATTCAGGCAGCTAAAGTCTATGTGACGGCAGAAAACCTGTATACGTTTACAGATTATATCGGTAATCCGGATGTAAATAGCTATTCGCCCGATAATCCGATGGTGCGTGGTGCGGATTATACCACTTATCCGCAGTCGAGAAAGTATATATTCGGAGTTAACTTAACATTTTAATCTATTGCCATTATGAAATCATTTTATAAATTAATAGTAAGTATAAGTTGTCTGTTCGCACTATCTTCCTGTGAAGGATATCTGGATGTGGAGCAACCCTCTATTTATACTGACCAGAACTATTATAAAACGCCGCAGGATTTTGAAACGGCGATTAATGGTTGTTATGCACAATTGCAGACTATCTATAATAAGAATTATATGGAAGCAATTGTCACTCGTGCCGACGAGGTTCGTAACTCTACCCCGATAGGACGTTTCATGGATACCCCGATGGAGAGCAAATGGTCAAAGCCCTGGTCGGCTTGGTGGACACTGGTGTTTCGTTGCAATCAATTATTAAGCAGGATAGATGCAGTGGTTTTTACCGATGAAGATCGTAAAGCATATATTACCGGAGAGGCTTATGCATTGCGCGGACTGGCTTATCTTCAGTTTGCCTGGTGTTGGGGTGGTGCTCCGTTGATTACTAAGGAAATTTCTCGTGAAGAAGTGTATAAGGTAGCACGTTCCAGTCAGGAGGATACTTACAAACAGGCGATTTCTGATTTTGAAGATGCGTTTAACAGGCTGCCTGACAGTTGGGCAAGCAGTGAGGCAGGCCAAAAAAGGAGATATTTCCTTTGAAAGAATTCATTTCTTTTATTACATTTGTATTA
>OHAX01000539.1_pt1 | contig 22615 bp, 11 predicted proteins | sample 1577261 | NCBI WGS metagenome assembly OHAX01 (sample SAMEA3541483, study PRJEB24748) | human gut metagenome | biome: human gut; feature: human-associated habitat; material: faeces | place: China | collected 2012 | reverse complement strand
TCGGAGGATAAATAAATTGCATTGCTTGGAAGGTGTCTTCCCCACAGCCGGGTTTGAAAGGCGGAAGCGACTTGTATTCCGGGTGATGTTGTTTGTAATACCATTCCCATACGGGTGGCAGGACAAACCAGGATTTCTGAATAGTAGGCTCTGTATTTGCACAGTTTTCATAAATACGCCGGCTTTCATCGGCGGATAGTGTGACAAGGTGATGATAAGGGCAAGCTTCTGTCCGCAGTCCGGCGGGCAGAACTAGCAATGTATCTATATCTTCACAAAATCTTCCTTTCAGGTGCCCGGACTGGTGGCATACTTCTGCATCAATGAAAACTCCTGTCGGGCGTTCGAACCATGACGATGAAGGGAGATAATTGAATATGTCGAATAACACGGGACCTGCTGTTTGTGCGCCGACTAATCCGGGCTTTCCCTCTCCGGTTGCATTTCCTACCCATACGCCGACTGCATAACGTGGAGTTACACCTACTGCCCAGGCGTCACGGAAACCATAGCTTGTTCCGGTTTTCCATGCAACCGGCTGCATGGAAGGGATAGCTTTCCAGTCAATTTCTTCGGGGCGGTTGACTTCTTTCAAAGCGTTGAATGTCTGCCACACGGCACCTTTATCCCAGATACTTTTATGCTGTACGGCCCTGTTTTTAGTATCTTCTTCTACTATCATTCTCGCTTCCGCTTCTTTGGAGGAAACGGGAGTTTCTGAATCCGAATGTCCGGTGACAAGGCTTCGCCCCATTTGCGCATAGGCGTTCGTCACGTCCCATAACGTAGCTTCCGCTCCTCCTAAAATCAATGATAACCCATAATGGGAGGATGGGCGACTGATCGTTTTGAATCCTATTTGTTGCAGGAAGTTGTGGAACTTGGGTACTCCGTATCTTTGCAGCATGGTTACTGCCGGGATATTCAATGAGCGTGCCAATGCTTCTGAAGCGGGTACGGCTCCTTCATATTGCATACTGAAGTTCTGTGGAGTATACCCGTTGATGTTGACAGGCACATCCGGCAATAGCATATCGGGCAACATACTTCCTTCCTGCAACATGGCATAATATAAGAAAGGTTTCAATATACTGCCAGTGCTTCTGGGAGCCTGGATCACATCTACCTGATTTTCTCCTTGTTTCCGGTCGAAATGTACATTCCCGCAGTAAGCCACTACTTGATTGGAAGGAATGTCAATCACAAGAATAGCCAGGTTACGAATGTCACTCCGATTGAATTCATTGCTCCAGCGTTCGGCCAAATCCTCTATATGAGTCTGCATTCCTTTGTCGATAGTCGTGCGGGAATACCGGCCGTTTCTTTCCTGATAGAATCGGCTGACCAGATGCGGCGCTATTTGAGGTAAGGGATGAGGTTCGTCAGGCAGCGGTTCGCTGACAGCCAGTTCATAGGTCGATGAGTCGATAATCTCTTTATCAAGAAGTTGTTTCAGGAGACGGTTTCGTTTGGCAAGTAGTGTTTTTCGTCCTTTCGACAAATGAATGATGGCGGGGGCATTGGGCAGGACGGCGAGCATGGCGGATTCTGCCCATGATAAATCCTCGGTGGAGTGACCGAAATAACGCCAGGATGCTGCATCCAATCCTACTACATTTCCTCCGAAAGGAGCGTGTGATACATACATCGACAGGATTTCTTCTTTTGAAGCACGAAACTCCAACCGGGTGGCAAGAATCATTTCGATCACTTTCTCTCCGAAAGTTCGTGACTCATTGCGGGCCAGGCGGATCGTCTGCATTGTGAGGGTACTGCCTCCGCTGACGATACGTTTGTTTTTTAGATTCTGATAAGTAGCTCTCCCTATGGATAACGGGTCTACTCCCCAATGATAATAGAAATTCTTGTCTTCGAAAGTAATGAGGCATTGCCTGATTTTCTCGGGTGTCGTCTTTCGTGGAGGAAATCTCCATTGACCGTCGGAAGCGATACGTGCTCCTAATAACTCTCCATTTCTGTCTGTCACAACGGTAGAGTAGGGAACATGAAACAGTTGCCGGGGAAGACAAAAGATATATCCTATCACTAAAAGAGTAATAATGCCGAGCAATACTCTTTTAGTGATGGATAAATGTTTGAAGAAATTCAATATCTTGTCTCCCATGAACCGAGTTTGTTCCATGCACAGAATCTACATTAGCGGCTGACTGTGGTTCTTCCCGCTTTGCTTCGTGCCTGTACATTGACGTCATACATCGCTTCACACTGAACAGACGGAAGGATAAAGTTACCCGCATAGGTAGCTTGCAACTTGATTGTAAATATCTTCGTTTCGCCCCGGCGCAGATTGAAATAAGTCAATACACGATCGTCGCGGATATCCTGATAAGTATATTGGCCGCTCACATTACCGGACGAGTCGGTTGTCTCTTGTGGCTCTGCTTCGGGAACCGTCATTCTCTCGTTATACACTTCCCAGCCGGACGGGATGATGTGAGTCAATGCCAAGTTGGTGTAATCGGTGGTCCCGCTTGTGTTGGATATCGAAGCAATAGCCGTGAAGTCCGTTCCCTGCCGGATATCGTTGACAGACATCGGTTTACCATCCATACTTGCATACCTGATATCCATACGAAGATTGTCGGAAATAGCCGGCAACGTATCATTCAACAACTGTGTACGTGTAATAAGGTCTACGCTTAGTGCTCCCTTGCCTTGATTCTTTACGGCAACCGTTCCTGATTTGGGAGAAGTGGAAATCTCTTTCTCGAAGACGGCTTTAGCCGATTTTACGGCAGGCTGTTGTTTGCCGTTCCATGTCCAGGTGAAGTCTAACGAGCCGGACAACTTCTCCGCCAGGCGTCCCATTGCCATAAGGGCGAAAGCGGTGGACTGTGTGCTGAACCAGTTCTCTTGTGACAGATTCTTTGAAACGACTTTCGCTTGCTGTAAAGCATCCCGTTCCCGGTTCATCAGAAGTAATGTTTCCAAGATCATCGCTTCATCCCGGTCGGACGAACCGTAAATCTGATTCATGGAAGAGTAGGGGATGACTGTTGTCTCTGCATTGTACACTAGTTCTTCGGCAGGCTTCATCTTGCCCGTCAGTGCGTAGGCAGCTGCCAGTCTCCATTTAGCTTGGATAGATAATCCCGGTTGTTCTTTCATCCGGTTCATGGCGCCATATTCCGGTGCACCGGCCAGAGCCCGGGTATAGAGGCGGAAAGCCTGTTGCAGTTCTGACTGCCATTGTTGCCAGTTGTTTGCCTCTTGAGGCATACGCCAATTTTGTGCGGCAGCACGTTGGAAGCGTTTCCACTTGTTCAATACATTTGCATGGACGGCATAGCCTTTCTCCTGCGCCAGTGTTAAGAACATTCCTGTGTAAGAACTGATCCATTCGTCAGCAACGGCATTTCCCGGCCAGTAGACAAATCCTCCGTTGGGGAGTTGGCGGGCGTAAATCTGACGGATCGCTTCTTGTACATTTGCTTTTATCTTCTCTGCTTCCCGGGTATCTATTGTTTTGAACTGAGCGATAAACAGGAGTGGCAGTGCTTTTGAAGTCAACTGTTCCGTGCAGTGGTGTTGATAGTTATATAAGAAGTCGAACCGACGGCTGATGTCTACTGATGGAATGCGCGATACTTCCAGTTTTATCTGGTTGTTTGCAGACAAACTTCCTAACTGATAGGATAATTCTTTGTTCTGTCCCGTTTCTATCCATTCGCTGCTGCGTAATGTAACTATCGGATTCGGATTCCGTACTTCTATTTCAATGGTTTCTTTGGTTTGTTGTCCGCCACCGCTTGCCGTCAGTTTGATGGTTGCCTTTCCGGTTTTGTTGCCGGTCTTTAAAGTAAAGAACACAAGTTGGTCGCCGGGCCGGTTGAAGGTGAGCGACTGTTGATGGGAACCTTCTATCTGAACTCCGCCACCGGACGCCTGAAGCGATACGGTCACATTCTTCACTTGTTTTTCCATAGCGAAGACATTGACCGGAACAGTGATTTCTTCCTGAATACTAAGTACGCGCGGCAAAGTGGAGAGTAACATTAATGGTGTCCGTACAAATGCAGTCTTTTCTGCATTCCCGTAAGCTCCGTCCTGTCCTGCCACTACCATGGCACGTACCGAACCCACATACATCGGAAGTTTCAATGTATGCGTCTGCTGCCTGCCCTTTCCCAAATAGAATGGCCCTATAAACTTCACTACGGGCTTGAACCGGTTCGCTTTTGCGTCGGCCGGTTTGAGCGTTGCATCTCCACCAACGCTGAAAAGTGAACTGTAAGCTCCGGCAGAAGCTCCCAATACATTGTCGTACATATCCCAAGTGCGGATACCGAGTGCCTCGCGTGAATAGAATTCATTCCAGGGATCAGGTGTCTTGAAATTGGTTAGATCCAATAATCCGTCATCAACAATAGCTAATGTGTAAGTCATCGGCTTCCCACTTTTTTCGCTGACTGTGACGTTGAAGTCTGTCTCCGGTCGCAATACTTCCGGCATCTGTATCTGAGGTTGCAGAACAGTCTGGCGGTTGGTGACAAATACCGGAGCAATGCCATACATACGGATCGGTAAATCATTTATTGTCTGTGCATGAGGTTGTAGCAGACTGATGTGCAGATATACGTTCGGAGCCATTTCCGGAGTAATCTCAAATGTATATTTCGTGTCTCCCTCGTTGGTTACCTCTATCCATTCCCAGTGTAATACGGACGAACCGTTTTCTATGGATACCAACGCACGCCCTCCGGCAGCCGCAGGAATAATTGCCGTAGCTGTTTCTCCTATCTCGTAAGAGTCTTTATCCAGCGAGAAAGTAAGCATCTTGATACCGCTGGGATCGGTCTTGTTCGAACGTCCCCGTGATTCCGGCCAGTCTACATAGATGGTTCCTCCGGTGGCGTGGCCACTATCTTTGTCTTTTACATATACGAGATAGCGTCCCCAAGACGGATAATCGACACGGAATTTAAATGTTGTTTTTCCTCCGCTGGTCTGCAATTTACCACTGGCTACGGGGGTAATGGAACTATTGTTGATGTAAGTGCCGAAAGACTCGTCGCTGTTTTCCCACCACCAGCTCCAACTGATGCGGTATATCTTATATTCCAGGTTGGAACGGTTCACCGGCTGTCCTTGCGAATTAACGGTCACGACATCAAAGACGTGGTCTTTATCCGTTTCGATATATTTTCCTTTCGGTTGATTCAGATTGATTCCTACGTAAGATACAAATGGGGAGAACGGAATGCTTTGTGTATAGATGCTGGCGTCTCCTCCCGGTTCGAATACCCGGGTGGTGAAGGTCGCATTCAGCATACCCGGTGCATTTGTTGCTGCCGGAACTTTCAACGTGACTCCTGCTTTTCCTTCCGCATTAAGTATGCCATCGAACACATCCGTTTTAATGGTTGTGAAATCCGTAGCAGGATCGTTGAATATATATTGTCCGTAGTTCTTGAATTGCGTGTTTACTTTGGATAAAGACATTTCCACTTTAGCTTTCAATTTGGAGGCAGTGGCTCCCGTCAGCCACGCAGAAGCGAGCGGAACAGTGACATTTTTGTCTGTTGATTGAAGAATCTTCGGTAGCGTCAGATTGATTTTCAGTCGGTTGGGCTTTATCGTTTCAATACGCAGGCCTTTGTGGAAAGTAGTTCCTCCTACCTTTATATATGCATTCCAAAGACCGGTCGGGTCACCGGCTTGCGTAGGAACATCAAACGTGTAGAATCCGTTCATACCTTGTGTGGAAATCATTTTGGTATAGAACTGCCCTTTCGGATTATAGATTTCGAGTGCTACGGGATGTTTGTCCGGTATCCTCTTTTCCCGGTCTTCCAATATGAAGGAGATGTGTAGTGTATCTCCCGGTCGCCATACGCCTCTTTCACCATAGATAAATCCTTTCAGTCCTTTCTGAATCTCTTTTCCTCCTACATCGAACCGGCTGACAGACTGTTCTTCACCGTCTACCACGCGAACATAAGCCTTTTGTTTCTCCGCTTCTGCCACAACGATGAAGGGTGTTCCTTTTGAACTGATTTCAACAAAACCCTCTCCGTTCGTTTCCCCTTTTCCTATGGGTTGCAATTGGAAGTTGTAAACCGTTACCTGTGCTTTTCCTACCGGATTTGTATCCAATATGTTACTTACGGCAATCCATAGTTTATTCAGAGAATTACGTTTCACGATCATTCCCAGGTTAGAGGCAAAAACGTTGCAGGCGGCAGCCCGATCCGAATTCATATAATAGGAAGGGTGACAGGGATTATCCCGTTCTTTCCATCGGTATACACTCCAGTCCATTGTTCCGCCGTTATAGTAATAATAGGCTTCGGGCGTATCCCAAACCGCTTCATCCGCTTCGGACAAGGCGCTTCCACTTACTTTCATCAAACCGTCCGGCGTATTATTGTCAGCGAACTTAATATCCTGATTGTCGACTCCGCTGCATGGATAAGCGGAGTATTCCTGGCGGAAAGAGAGTATCACCCGGTAAATGGCTCCCGGTTCCTGACGAATCAATCCGGCAAGGTCTATCGAATAGTTTTCCCAGTTATGAATATCTTTTGAGGTATCTTTGCCCAGCCATAATGTTTTCTTGTATACCAACCGTCCCGAACGGCGTAATTCATTAGCAGAAGCAAGCGAATTGGTTTGCATAAACATCAGCACATTATTTTCAAAGATACGAATCACGCTTAAGTCCACAGCATACAGGTTTACAGCCCGGAATGGGATAATCAGGCTTTTTGAATCGGGCAGGATAGCGGCGGTTGTCAACATCTCTACCTGCGGTTTCAGATTTATTTCGCTGAATGAGATCGAATGTGAAGTTCCCAACGTTTTGCCCTGACTGCTTTTTACTCCTTCATGGATGTTGAGCGTCAATTTGCTTAGTTGGTTTGCTTCGAAGTAGATGAATACCCTGTTTTCTTTGATCTGGAAAACGGAAGAAGAAAGCTCCGGAATCTCAATCAACCCTTTCAGATCCTGTGTATCGGATAAAGGGGCGGAGAATACAACCTCAATTCCATTTTCCGGTTCGTCGATGCGTGTGGCGGACAGAAAGCGGAAACTATCTTTCGCTGGAATCAGAACCTCTTCACTTTGAGTTTGATCGATACGTGCGGGACTGCCATTGGCAGTGATGGTCAGTTGGTAATCCTCCGTATCTCTTGGAACCTGGTTGATACAGAATTGGTATCGGGTAAGATTATCTGTTGGTATAATTTCTACCGGATAGCTTTTGTTATTCCCGTCCTTGACGGTCAATATCTTTTCCACCTCTTCCTTTTTTACGATGTCGCTGAAACATATTTCCCCCTTGATATTTATTTCATCCGGTTGGGCATCTGTGATAGGTAGTGGTTCTATGGAAAGTGTGAAATTGCGTTCCTGTACCCGGAAGGAGAAGTTGAACTCCTTTAATTTCTTGTCCACTTCGAAGAATTTGCCAAGTTGGAACGTACACTCATAAAGTGATCCCGGCTTCAGTGTACCTTCTTCGGGTACAAATTCAATGGTATTATTACTCACCCAATATGCCTTCCCTTTCAGTGAAGGTGAAAAACTAAACGGATTTTCCTTTAACTCATTATTTAAGTCTACCATTGGTTGCTCGTGTGTCAGTTCAATACGTATGGTAGAGTTCTGTGAAATAACTCCTCCCGTATAGGCATTTACATACGGAGCATATTCGGCAGAAGGAATGATGTCTTTTTGCGTGCGTGTGCATGATGAAAAACTCACGATCATCAAAAGTAGAAAGAATAGTCCGGTAGCACTACTGCTACATTTAGTTTTCATTTGTCCCATAGCGAAGAGGTTTTATAATTCAACAAACAAATATACTGTTTTTATGATAGATTCTTCTCAATTCTACTTATTTTTGTGAACTCTAATAAGATAGTTTATGGGAAAGAAGAAAGAATATAAAGAAGCCAATCGGCGATTTCTGAAAAACCTGTCTTTTCAGGAAGGTGTTTTTGCATTGCCGTGTGGCATCTATTATAAAATACTGGAGACCGGTGAAGGTACGGTTTCTCCGGGTGCGCGGAGCATTGTTACCGTGCATTACAAAGGAAGTCTGATTGACGGTCGGGAGTTTGATAATTCTTATGAACGCAGTTGTCCCGATGCTTTACGTCTCAGTGACGTAATAGAAGGCTGGCAGGTGGCGCTTCAGAAAATGCACGTTGGGGATAAATGGATAATTTATATCCCTTATACAATGGGATACGGCAATAAATCAGTTGATTCTATTCCTGCTTACTCAACATTGGTGTTTGAGGTAGAACTGTTGGGAGTTGCTTAGAAACAAGAAAGCAACCCTTCAGATTGCTTTCTCTCTCTTTTGGTAAACAGCCACTTGGAATAAAGTGGACAAACAGGTAAGATAATAATATTAGCTTTTCATTTTTATACTAAATTAAATATTAAAACGCGGAAATACGGATATAAAAGTTCCTTACCGGAACAAATCCGTATCTCCGTGTACCCATGTTTAATAATAATTATTTATGAAGTTTGATGTTTCGGACATCTCCTTCCTTAAAATCAAAATGCTTCAGTTTCATACCTTTCCGGCTACCTACCGTAAGCGACTTCAACGAGAGGGTGCCATTAATCACTTCTATGGTAACATCATCTTCTGTTACTTGAACCGTACCCCATGAATAGCCGTTGCTCCAGAAATAGTTGCCTGGACGGTCTGTTATCTTCATGCTTTTATCAACACCCGAATATTGGAACTCGCTCAAAGCTATGATAGCAGACCAGCTTGCCATGGAGCGAGCGTAATGGTGTCCGCATTCCGATTCACTGAAAGGATTACGTTTTGCACCATCATGACGGCGCCGGATGGCATTGATACAAGTAAGAGCATCTTCTTCCATGCCTTCATAAAGCATTCCAACGGCAGCACAATATTCAAATCCTGTCATGACTTCGGAAAAGTATGGGAATGGAACTTCCAGACGTCCTTTCGGCCAAGAAGCCATAAGTAAACCTGCTTCATCGCCCATTACGTAAGAACGCATATTGTTAAAATGACGGCTGAAGTCTTCCACGAAGTTATATTTCATGATACTCTTCATGGTTGTTTGTATATTCTTCTTATCACCCAGATAACCTAATCCGCACAAGTGAGCCATATATTGTCCAACAAGCTGGTCGACAAGACAACCTTGTCCTAACTGGAATCCCGGAATCTTAACATCAGGGTCGTTCATGTCAAGAAATTCAAATGTCTTCGGATCTGTAATCTTATGTTCATAGTACTCTCCGTTGAACAGATTTTCGTCCATCCATTCGCTTCCCTTCTCAAACAGTGTACGGCATTTCTTCGCAAAGCTTTTATCTTTCATTGCTATTGACATCTTTTCGGCAGCCTTTAAAGCTCCCATATACCAAAAGCCCATTTGAGGATTAGGTCCAAAGTAGTTTACATCCATGGTATTATGTTGCGAACCTTCCATTACTCCATCCTGATTACCATCCCAGCCTTTTTCTATCCAAGCGTATGAAAGGACTTTCTTCACCTGTTCCCAGTTATTTTTCAGAAAATCATTATCTCCGGAGAGTTGCCATTCGCGATATATTTTCATTATACATCCCATTTGCCCGTCTGCAGCCGGATTGTTCCCTTTGCTTGCTTCAGAAAGTGGGAGAGATGCCCTGAAATTCATCAAACCGTTTTCCTTTGTGGCATAGTTGAACTCTACGTCACGCATGGTTTTTGCCAGTTCCCCGAAAAGATAAGGAGTGGCAGTTTCGTAGTTCCATACATGGGTACAAGAACCTTCACACGAACCGAAACGGTCCATCACACCTTCCCATCCCATCATGTGACCGCTTGGCAAACGAAATACTGTTTGAGAGCGCAATGTGTCTAGATTGAACAAAGCCGCCTCTTTCACCACCTCCGGATAAGAAGTGCCGAGCAGTGCATTAATGAACGACAATGTCTTATTTTCTAATCCGGGTATTTGTGGGATGATAGTTTCCGCTGCTTTCCAAGCATCAGGATATTGATTGCTATAATAGTTGCCTACTACAACAGAAGACCAAGCTTTCCTGTTCGGGAAACTCCATGTGATATAAAATGTAAATGTTTCAGTACTTTGTGGAGCTATTGTCTTATTTACAGACAATGAGGCCATAGGATCTTCATCTTCCTGCTTACTTCGTTCGGTCAGCATACCATCCGCACTAAAATCATCCCAAAAGTTGAGAATGCTATTGTTCCAGTTATCGGCTTTTGACGAAGTACGGTAAGTCACGCCATTAACTGCCTGAGTGGTAAGCGCAACAGTTCCCCATGCCGAATCATCCTTATCTACACCATCCGAATAAAGGTATATTCCTTTTATATTGTTGCTTTCAACATACTTGTTCTTGTTGTTCTTTGCTCCTGTAGGAATGTAATCACCTTTCCAGTCTGTACGGAATTTACTTCCGTCCTTACCTATAAAGTTGCGTATCGAACCACAGATTGATACATTCATCGGTTGGTCGGTAGTGTTTGTAACTTCATACGAGAGTACGGCCACAGGCAATCCGCTGGCATCGGCATCGCCAGGAATAAACGGGTTAAAACCCTTTACCTTGACTTTTACAGGCAGATTGCTGTCCGATAAAGAAACTTGTCCGAAAGGGTATGCCGCCTCGAATGAAGCTTGTTCAAAACGCGGAAGACCATGATGATTGACAGGACGTCCTTCATAATGTAAATATTCATGCGAATATAATGGTCCTGCCAGCAATGTGGTAGTCGCTTTCTGGTTTTGCGGTTTGGCATAGATTGCAAAGAAAGGAGCATTGTTCCCTGTGGTTACTGTGCTGTATTTCTTTGCCGGGACATTCATTATTTCCCAGTCGCGTAGTTCTCCACGCCCTCCGAGCGATACTGTACCAGTTCCGATACCTCCTAAAGGTAACGCAATTTGGTAAAGATGTTCCTTGTCATATTTCTTTAATACAGGCCATTGTTGCGGCTTCCATTCTTGAGCCTGGACCGTAATAATACCGGAAAGCAATGCTCCGATTGCAATTAAATAGAGTTTATTCATATCGTAAATATAGTTTTATGTGAGTTCACGATTAGATCAACCGTATCAAAATTCCAATATCCTCTTATTAGAATTTAATGGTAATATTTTTTTTATTTCCCAAATGGGTTTGTACGGTAAAGATAACTAATTTAGTGATTATAACAAATTTTGTTACAGTTACCATAGGCTTTTACTTCTACCTTCGCCCTAAACTCCTATAAATGATCAATAAGGATGGAATGTTGCCTTCTCCAAGTGCTTTGATATGAGTATATTACACAGGAAATTAGAAAACTCCTACAATCTTTTAGATACTACCAAATTTGAGTTGGAGTATATAATATAAATAAATCTCATTAAAAGGTAGTATTCTTATAAAGTGCTATCTCTGCCATTATTGAATGCCATACAGGGAGAATGTTAAATCCTCATAACCTTTCAGTTACAGGGGTTTAATATGTTGTAATCGTTATAATTACTTAGTCGAAGCCTGAGCTACGTCAACAGTACAAGCCACTGTACAACCTACCATAGGATTGTTACCAATTTCCAAGCATCCCATCATTTCTACGTGAGCAGGAGCTAATGAAGAACTAGCGAACTGAGCATCAAAGTGCATACTGCCCATTCTGTCGTACCGTATGATAAGTAATAGTATTGCATCCCTGTAGTCACTTGCTAATATATTATAGACCGTTGTGTTACAGTTAGATATTCAAGTATATTAAAGAACTCTCCAGTTTATTAGTTACTGTTATGTTATTGAATGGTCGTGAATAAGTCGCAAATAACTGACCACTAACCTTTATTATTCTGTTAATTATTCTCTCTTATGTCTCTCTGATATTCTAAGTGCTTCTGTTGTTCAAGTACTTCTGTTTGTATGCAGAGTACTCTTGTGTTGACTATCCAAGATTACAAAGCAACCTTTTGCTTCTGTTAGAACTTCGCCATTTACATCTGTTACGGTATAGCCTACCCTTATCAATGTTTGGGCTTCTATCACGATGATAGAGTAGGCTTCTTCATATTAACCTTTAACATTAACGGCAATGGGTTCAGCTACATTCTTAGAATTAATGTTTCTGTTATATTTCACAAATCTATATTCAACCTTTTAATATAATAATTAAAGAATATTATTTTGACTTTGGTATGTGTTAGGGAGATTTGCATAAAACGGGAGTTCTTTTTATAATATACTCCTTTTCTTTTTATCTAGCCTCATATATATGATATGAAAATATATATTTTATGTTTATCTTCCTTCTTACTCTATGTTAATCGGATGAATCAATGAAGACAAAGGTGTGTATTCATAATGAGACGGTATGGTTGTCAATAGATGAAATGTTATTGGTAGTATTATTAGCAAACACATCCGAAACTTTTTTAAGGGAGGAAAATTTGTTAAAAATCAGTTTAGAAAAAATGTCTACATTGCTTTTGACGGAAAAAATCTATCAATTAGATTATTGTTATCTGAATGTTATTATTTTCGTTGGATATCCGTCAACCACTGTTTGAACAAAGAATGGTTGGCAAACTGATACAGTACGAACAGTGATTCAATGCGATCGGTTAAAAAATAGGTTGGTTTTGGTCAGTAACCACATAAAATAATCCTAATATTTGTAAAATCTAAGATTGTTTTATAATTTTGTAGACAGTAACCTACTAAATTTAATCAAATGATTGCGGAAAAACCGTTGATATCCCATTTGCATCAAAGCAAAGAGAATGGGCTATGGATAATTCAATCTAATGATGAGCACCTGAAAGGTGTTGCAGAAATGGCAGCTTCCTTTGCCGGGCAGTTCGGGCTTTCTTCTTGGGGACATGCACTTGGTCTGCTTCATGATAAAGGTAAGGAGCGTGCGGCATTCCAACAATACATACGCAGGGTGAATGGCCTGCTAACGGATGACAAAAGACGTTATGACGATCACACCCATGCTTTTGTGGGTGCAATATTGGCAAAGGAACTCATGGGGAAGGGGATTCTAAATCTTCTTGTCAACCAGATAATTTCTCATCATACAGGGTTACATGATTATGTGGATGTGGAAAGGATCTTGCAAGAGAAACAACTGCCTGAAGAGATAAATAAAGATAATATTGATATAGACGTGTCTTTTCTGTATAAGGAATTAAGTGATTTGAACCATTTTAGATTAGGGGGAGAGATGAAGTATTTTCATCACCTCTCTCGTATGCTTTTTTCTTGTCTTATAGATGCCGACCGACTCGACACAGAATTGTTTATGGACATAGAGTTGTGGCGGAAACGGGGATGTTCAACTAAGGTGACTGATTTGCTGCCAAATCTGGAGGCATACATACAAAAATTACAATTGAATGTTGCTGATACGGAGGTGAACCGGGTTCGTCGGAAGGTACAGGAACAATGTAGTAAGACTTCTTCGGGTGAAAAAGGATTCTATAGCCTTACAGTACCGACGGGAGGTGGTAAAACACTTTCATCATTGTTATGGGCCATGAAGCATGCTGTAAGTCATGCGATGAATCGCATCATCATTGCCATTCCATATACCAGTATCATCGTGCAGACGGCAGGTCTTTTAAAGGACGTTTTTGGTGAAGAGAATGTCTTGGAACATCATAGTAATTTAAATTCCGATGATATTAGGGACGAGGAAATACGCGAAAAAGCAAAACTAGCTACTGAAAATTGGGATTATCCCATTATTGTCACCACCAATGTGCAGCTTTTTGAATCTATGTTTAGCAATAGACCGTCTGATTGTCGTAAACTGCACAATATTGTGAATTCTGTCATAATCTTGGATGAAGTTCAGACATTACCGACCGATTTCTTGCAGCCAATAGTTGATGCACTAAAGGCATACCAAAAGATGTTTGGAGTGTCGGTGCTGTTTACTACGGCAAGTCAGCCAGTACTTAGTGGATTAATAGAGGGTACTAATCCTAAAGTTGGATTCGAAGGAATAGGTCATATCACAGAAATCATTCCGGTTGAATTTGCGTTACATGACAAACTCCGTCGTGTGAAATTAGAGATTGATAATGCAGGTAAAACATACGATGAGATAGCAGCAAAGGTGTCTGAACATGATAAAGTTTTGTGTATTGTGAACACTCGTAAAGATGCCAAGGAGTTATATGACCGTTTGCCTGACGAGGGGGTGAAGTTACATTTGTCGAGAATGATGTGCCCTGCCCATGTTTATGAAACTATCGGTAAAATAAAAGCTTTGCTAAAAGACGAATCAATTCCGATTGTCAGGGTAATAGCAACACAACTCGTAGAAGCAGGTGTGGATATAGATTTTCCTGTGGTATTCCGTCAGGAGTCTGGTCTCGACTCTGTATTGCAAGCGGCGGGGCGATGTAACCGTGAAGGGAAAAGTGCTGTTGGTCGCACATATGTGTTCAGCCTTGCTGCTGCCAAACGTATACCTTTTGGTTCAATGGCCGCTGCCAACAATGCACGGAGGAATTTACCTGCACATAGTGATTGGTTTGCTCCTTCTACTATGAGAGAATATTTTCATCAGTTGTATTACAGAAAAGATACCTTTGATAAAAAAAACATTAAATATTATCTTTACAAACCGAATGAATTATGTTTTGAAACAGCATCAAAAGCTTTTAAGTTGATTGATGATGACAGTGTAAACGTCATCGTCAATTGGAAAAACAGTATGGAACTTGTGGAAGGGTTGAAAGATTCGGGTTATACATATCCTTTGATGAAGCAACTGGCACAATATACAGTGGGAGTCCATCGTTCAGCTTTTAAACAACTTGTTAAGTATGGAGTTGTTGAAGAAATATTGGAAGGCATATACGTATTGATGGATAAGGCGCAGTATGACAATGCTACAGGTCTTAACATTGGTAACCATTGGATGGAGGAAATATTAATGATATAAAGATAAAATCGGGTATAAAATTATAAATTTAATTATAGGCAAAAAACTTCTTCGGTGCTCAGGAACCGGAAGAGTTATTAGAAAACAATGAAGATAGTGAACAATATGGAATATACAGATAAAGAATATTGCTTGGAGGTATGGGGAGACTGGGCTTGTTTCACCCGTCCTGAATTGAAAGTAGAACGTATGAGCTATGATGTTATTACACCGTCGGCGGCGCGCGCCATTTTTGAGGCTATACTTTTTAAACGTTATGCCATGCGATGGCAGATAACTAAGGTTGAGATGCTCAGTCCGATCAAATGGACTACCATAAGGCGGAATGAAGTGGGAGCAGTTGCGAGTAGGTCACCAATCTTTATTGAAGATAAACGTCAACAGAAGAATTCTTTACTGTTGCAGGATGTGCGTTATCGCATTTATGCCAAATTGATATTTATCCCAGTAAAAGACCGTCCGAAGGAGGCTTTTGTCAAACACCAGCCAAGCGGTGATGAGAATCCCATGAAGTATTATCAAATGTTCGAACGCAGGGCGTCACAGGGGCAATGTTTCACGCAGCCTTATCTTGGATCTCGTGAGTTTGCTGCAAGTTGGAGGTATGTTGGAAATATTGATCACTTACCCTCTCCTTTGCCCGAAGATAGGGATTTTGGCATTATGCTTTATGATATGGATTTTGAAAGTAATCCACAGAAACCAGATGCCATGTTCTATAGAGCTAAAATGAAACAAGGTGTAATTATCGTACCAGATAAAGATAGTGAGGAGATACTGAGATGATATTAAAAGCATTATATGATTACTACCATCGAAGCGGAGATTTGCCGACTTTAGGAATGGAATTAAAGGAGATTGGATTTATCATTGTCATTGATAAGTATGGAAAATTCCTACATTTTGAAGATAGGCGTATAGACAAGAAGTCAGCACAGCAGTTTCTTGTTAAGAAAAGTGTCGGTCGGTCAAGTGCTCCCGTTGCAAATTATTTGTATGATAATAGCCAATATGTGTTTGGCTATTCTGACAAGGGAGACATGGAAAAGATGCGTAAGTATTTTGAGGCATTTAAAGCAAAAGTTGAAGAAATATATAATGTATTCTCAGACAATGCGGCCTTAAAGGCTGTTTATGCATTTTACCGGCAAGATCCTTCTATCATGGTTGAAATCATGCGGAATGATCCACTTTGGACTGATATTATTAAAAATCTCAACAAAAAATATTCTATATTCTCTTTTCTCATAGAAGGAGATACGGAAATTGTAGCTTCTAAAAGAGAATTAATCAACTTAGAATATAATGATAATGAAATAGTGGGAAGACTTTGTTTGGTAATAGGTAAACATTCAAAAACAGTGGAGGTTACAACTGCTACAATGATACCGGGAAGTCAAGCTACAGCAAAACTTGTCGCATTTCAGGTAAATTCTGGATATGATTCGTATGGGAAGTCGAAGGGATGTAACGCTCCTATATCTGAAGAGGCTGAGTTTGCATACACTACGGCACTGAATCATTTGCTATGTTCTGACTCTCACAATAAGTTTATGATTGGTTCACGCACTTTCCTTTTTTGGGCCTCTTCTAATAGTGATGCTTCAAAAGCATCTGAAGATAGTCTGTTTGCCTTATTCGGACGTGCCGAAGATGATGATCCAAATAAACGTATAGAATTAGTGCGTCATACATTCATGTCTATCTTTAGTGGAGATCTGCCAGCAGACAAAGATGATAGATTCTTTATAGTGGGGTTAGCTCCTAACTCAGCTAGAATAGCGGTGGTATATTGGAACGAGTTGCCCTTGCGTGAGTTTGCCGGTTTGATCAGTAAACATTTTAATGATATGGAGATTGATGATAATCGTAAAGAAAAGAAACCGTACGTGGGGTTATATTCAATTCTTGGAAGCGTTACTCTTGGAGGAAAGTCAAGTGATGCAACTCCTAATCTTCCCGATGCTGTGGTGAAAAGTATTTTTCAAGGATTACCGTATCCGTCCTCTCTATTCCAGGCATGTATTCGCCGTATCCGCGCAGAACAATTCATCAACATTACGCGCGCAGCTATTATCAAGGCATATCTCAACAGACTGAACGATAATAATAACAATAAAAAACTTGATATTATGTTAGACAAAGAAAATCAAAATCAAGGGTATCTTTGCGGAAGGTTATTTGCCGTCCTTGACAAGATACAGGAGGATGCCAATGGTATTCATTCCATTCGTGAACGCTACATGAATTCAGCTTCGGCAACTCCTGCTATGGTTTTTGCCACTATCCTGAATCTTTCAACTCATCATTTGGAAAAGTTGAATAGTGGTGGACAAATATTCTATGAGAGGCTGAAACAAGAAATTATTTCTAAACTTGATGCGAATGGTTTTCCCGCACATCTTGATCTCCAAGACCAAGGACGTTTTTTTGTGGGATATTATCATCAGCGACAAACCTTTTTTTCAAGTAAAGAAAATAACAAAATAGAGGAATAATAACAATTAAAAGAATATAGCTATGTCAGAACTAAAGAACAGGATTGATTTCGTTTACATATTTGATGTACAGGATGGTAATCCAAATGGTGATCCGGATGCAGGTAATCTTCCCCGTGTGGATGCAGAAACTGGTATGGGACTAGTTACAGATGTTTGCCTCAAACGTAAGGTACGTAACTATGTACAAGTGGCAAAAGGATTTGTGAATGGCTTTGATATATTTATTAAAGAAAAGGCTATTTTGAATACTTTGATTGATAAGGCATATGATGATTCTGAAGTAAAAAATGCAAAAGAAAAGACTGATGCTGCGCGTGGTTTTATGTGTAGGAACTATTTTGACATCAGAACGTTCGGCGCAGTTATGTCAACAGGTAAAAATGCAGGTCAGGTTCGTGGCCCTATTCAATTTACCTTTGCTCGCTCTGTCGATCCTATTGCTGCTGCGGAACATTCTATTACGCGTATGGCCGTAGCAACAGATAAAGAAGCAGAAAAACAAGGTGGTGATAATCGTACTATGGGGCGTAAAGCCACTGTTCCATATGGCCTTTATGTTTGTCATGGTTTCATTTCTGCCAATCTTGCCAAGCAAACAGGATTTTCAGAAGAAGACCTTGGGTTATTTTGGGAAGCATTGAAAAATATGTTTGATATTGACCGTTCAGCGGCACGAGGATTGATGAGTGCCCAAAAGCTCATCGTATTTCGTCATGCTTCAGAACTCGGCAACGTTCCCGCTAATAAGCTGTTTGATTTGGTTAAAGTAGAAAAGGTCTGTGATGGTGCACCGCGCTCATTCAGTGATTATTCAGTCACTATAGACAAGGGAAATATTCCGTCAAATATTACCGTTGAGGAGCTGATATAAGTAATATGTATAGCGAAGACGATATGCTTATGTTGTCGGGGATTCAGCATTTCAGGTTCTGTCCCCGGCAATGGGCTTTGATACACATTGAGCAGCAATGGGATGATAATCGCCTGACCATTGAGGGGCAGATTCTGCACAAGCATGTGGATGATCCATTCTATAGGCAGAAGTGCGGCGACCAGATAACATTGCGTGCGGTGAATATTGCTTCGCATGAACTTGGTCTTTATGGTGTTACAGATGCTATTGAGTTGCTTCCAACTTCATCTCTTGAAGACACAATCTTGCATCCCAAATATCCGGGACGATGGAAACCGGTGGTTGTAGAGTACAAGCATGGCAAACCCAAAAGGAATGAAGTGGATGAAGTGCAGTTGGCGGCACAAACTATGTGTCTTGAAGAAATCTATGCAATCCATATATCATATGGTGTATTCTTTTATGGAGAACTTCGACGTCGTGTGGATGTGAATATAACTGATGAATTGCGGGATATTGTCAGGCAATGTGCCAAAGATATGCACGAAATATTCGGAACGACAGTCACCCCGAAAGCAGAATATGGCAAGCATTGCGATAAATGTTCGCTGAAAGATATTTGTATGCCAAAGATGGCTAGGGATTACACTTCGGTAGATGCTTATCTTAATAAAAACTTGTATCAATGAGAAAACTCTTGAATATTTTGTATGTGACAACGCCAGAAGCGTATCTTAGTAAGGATGGGATGAATATCGTCGTTTCTGTCAAGCAGGAGGAATTGTTCCGTATTCCAGCCATCAACATAGAGGGCATTGTGACATTTGGATACATGGGGGTAAGTCCCGGTGTGATGAAATTGTGTAGTGACAATGGGATCTCACTTACATTTCTTTCTCCACACGGTCGATTTATCAGCAGGGTACAAGGTACAGTGAAGGGAAATGTATTGTTGCGCAAGAAACAATACCAATTGTCTGATGATGAATCATGGTCATTGCATGTGTCACAACTGATGATTGGCGGTAAAATACAAAATTATCGTAATATATTGAGGAGATATATTCGTGATTATGGTGAAAATGAGGATGTCAATCGGGCGATATATGTATTGGAACATGCTAAACGTAATGTACTGGTGGTTCAAGATAAGACAACGTTAATAGGGCATGAAGGTATGGCTTCAAATGCCTATTTTGAAGTATTGCCTGTCTTGATACTTAATCAGAAAGTTGATTTCCCGTTTTATGGTCGTAACCGTCGTCCTCCTAAGGATGCAGTGAATGCCATGTTGTCTTTTGCTTATACTTTGATAGCTAATGATGTTTCTGCTGCACTCGAAACTGTTGGTCTTGATCCATATGTAGGATTTCTTCATACACTTCGACCGGGACGTACATCATTGGCTTTAGATATGATGGAGGAATTACGTGCTTATCTTGGAGATCGCTTTGTTTTGTCGTTGATTAACAAAAGGCAGATAACGGCTAAAGATTTTTTGTATCAAGGTGATAATGGGGTTGTTATGACAGATAAGGGAAAGAAAATATTTATTTCTGCGTGGCAAGGTAGGAAACGGGAGATGATAATTCACCCTTATCTTAATGAAAAAATAGAAATAGGACTTCTGCCTTATGTACAGGCTATGTTGATGGCAAGATATATTAGACAAGATATTGATAATTATCCAGTGTTCCTAATAAAATGATTTGTAATTATGTATATCCTTATAACTTATGATGTTGATACTAGGAGCAAAGAAGGGGCACGTCGTTTGAGGTGTGTGGCTAAAGCTTGTATGGATTATGGACAGAGGGTACAGAATTCTGTCTTTGAGTGTAAGGTGACAGAAGCACAATATTGCCTCCTGAAAGAACGAATCAAAGGTCTTATTGATATGTCTCTTGATAGTATTAGATTTTACATTCTTAGCAAAAATGAAAATAATAGGGTGGACGTGATAGGTGTTGAGACTGCTTATAAAATAAATGATGCTCTTATTATATGATGTGTGCGAATATGTAGTGTTACAAAAAAAATAGTAATTTCGCAGATGTTAAAAATCAGTAGATTAATTTATTTATAGAGCAGTTTTTGGTTGTAAAATAGAAAAAATAGTGACGATTCGCATAATAATTGATCAAACTTACTGGCTGATAATATGTTATCCGGCATAGAGTCACACCTCATGTAGGTGTGTGGATTGAAACAGTAGGGTGTACCCTTTTGCATGTTATGGATTTTGTCACACCTCATGTAGGTGTGTGGATTGAAACCATATAATACTGCTGGGTATTCTCAGAAATATAGGTCACACCTCATGTAGGTGTGTGGATTGAAACTTTTCGGACATCATCTTTAACGCAGAAGCCAAATGTCACACCTCATGTAGGTGTGTGGATTGAAACACCAACATCAACACCAAAATGTGCCTTAATCTGAGTCACACCTCATGTAGGTGTGTGGATTGAAACCCCACTAAGTATTACCTAGGCAGTACGATAGATGTCACACCTCATGTAGGTGTGTGGATTGAAACTGTACAGGACAAAGTTAAATATTACGACCATGCGTCACACCTCATGTAGGTGTGTGGATTGAAACCATATATGGATTCTGCCTTAAGTAGTTTTGTATGTCACACCTCATGTAGGTGTGTGGATTGAAACTCACTAGCCACCCCCTTGCCTTTTGTTTTCTGCGTCACACCTCATGTAGGTGTGTGGATTGAAACTGATAACGAGTATATGTATCCAATCCGGAACCAACAGTCACACCTCATGTAGGTGTGTGGATTGAAACTCTTGAGGAAAATCTCTCGAACCAGCGTTGGAGTGTCACACCTCATGTAGGTGTGTGGATTGAAACAGGAGATAGCCAAACAAGCTCTTCACGCTGAACAGTCACACCTCATGTAGGTGTGTGGATTGAAACAACACAATAACGCTTGGTGCAGTCTTCACAATTGTCACACCTCATGTAGGTGTGTGGATTGAAACCCGTATCAATGATTCTAAACCCACGCCCCATAAGTCACACCTCATGTAGGTGTGTGGATTGAAACGATACTTGTTTTTGCTAGTTCTGTGTCCACTCCTGTCACACCTCATGTAGGTGTGTGGATTGAAACTACCTTGATTTTAAGGTATCCCCCTTTTTTGTTGTCACACCTCATGTAGGTGTGTGGATTGAAACTCCACCTTCCATTGAAGGAATCCAATTATTATAGTCACACCTCATGTAGGTGTGTGGATTGAAACAATAGCAAAATAAGGACACGAGTGTTCCCACGCTAGTCACACCTCATGTAGGTGTGTGGATTGAAACAAGGAGTCATAACAATATCAGTAACGTCAACAGTGTCACACCTCATGTAGGTGTGTGGATTGAAACCGGTATTCTGCCGTTACAGACCTCGTCAGTTCCTTGTCACACCTCATGTAGGTGTGTGGATTGAAACCCGTACTCCGATGTAAAGAAAATGGTGGACGACGTCACACCTCATGTAGGTGTGTGGATTGAAACAGACGAGCGAACAGAACAGCACAGCGAGCGGCGGTCACACCTCATGTAGGTGTGTGGATTGAAACTCCATATGTAACTTAAATCATGAGTAGACCTGTTAGTCACACCTCATGTAGGTGTGTGGATTGAAACTTCTCAGACATCATTTTTAACGCGGAAGCCAAATGTCACACCTCATGTAGGTGTGTGGATTGAAACATCGCGGTTAGCAAGTGATATACGTTGTCGGGTGTCACACCTCATGTAGGTGTGTGGATTGAAACATAGGACAATACGTAAACGAAAAAACCATAAAGTCACACCTCATGTAGGTGTGTGGATTGAAACTTGATTGTATTATGGAAAAAGTAAAGAAAACTATGTCACACCTCATGTAGGTGTGTGGATTGAAACTTATCAAGAGAAGCAGCGAGAAGGCGAGGAAGCGTCACACCTCATGTAGGTGTGTGGATTGAAACATTATGGCAAAGAGAATTCTAAAGGCACAAATCGTCACACCTCATGTAGGTGTGTGGATTGAAACATATGCACGGTGCGCATAAGCCAACAGACGGATTTGGTCACACCTCATGTAGGTGTGTGGATTGAAACCTCTGTATATCCTGAATTAAATACAGCATGGCTGTCACACCTCATGTAGGTGTGTGGATTGAAACTATTATTAATAGGGATATTCAAAAATACCAGGAGTCACACCTCATGTAGGTGTGTGGATTGAAACACCTTTACAGAAGAAGAAACGCTGGGGATTGCCGACGAGGGGATGCTTTAAGCGTCCCCTTTTTTGTT
>OHAX01000509.1_pt1 | contig 23696 bp, 19 predicted proteins | sample 1577261 | NCBI WGS metagenome assembly OHAX01 (sample SAMEA3541483, study PRJEB24748) | human gut metagenome | biome: human gut; feature: human-associated habitat; material: faeces | place: China | collected 2012 | reverse complement strand
CATATACCAGAAGTCTAAAGTGTGGACAATTACAAGATTGAAAAACTTAAGTGGGTATGTATGTTAAACGGTATTGATTTCTAATCTATAAATGGTTCCTTCTTCACTCAGAAGAACATAAATTCTATGTGGCTGGAATTTTTTTGCTGGTGGTGCTGGGTAATAAGCATTTATAGCATACAAACAGGACCTGTCATCAAACAACAGGTCTTTTATATAGATGATTCACTTATGAAAAGACCAAGGGACTTTAATGTCCCTTATGCTTTTCTCTTTTCTTTTGCTGTTTCAGCTCAAACGTTCGTTGTTTTTTGGTCTCTTTTTTCTTGCGACTTTTCTCTTTACGCTTCTGTTTGTTCTGTTCCTGCTGTAATTTCAACACCTGCTGCGATTTTGTCCCAATGCCTGTTTCCAGCATCTGCTTTTTTGCTTCTCGATGCATCCGTTTCGGATTTCTTCTTAAATCCTTTACAACAGTTTCAACAGCTGGACTGAATTTCAAACGAAAATAGTGTTTTTGAATATATTCCTGCACTTCATAATCTTTTGGTTCTACACCAAACGTTACCTTCGCCACAGATAGTTTGCCGTCTTCCGTACGCTCAAATATGCCTACCCAAAATGGCTTTTCAAAATATACCGTCAGTTTTCCATTTGTTTTGTCCATAAGAATCCCTCCTAAAATTAATTAGGCAAAGAATGGACAACCCGGAGGGGCAGGTTACTTACCCTATTTACATAGGACGGCCGGGCTACCTACCGGCTCTGGTACATAAATGATTGTACGTTGCGTTTTTATCTTTGCATTTATAAGCTACTCTATCAGTAATAATACCATAAAATTTTCATTGTTGTATGAAAATTTTGCTTCTTTTTTATCTCTTCCTCATCTTTACAATTCTTCTGGATGGATATATAATATTTTGGAAATATTTTAAAGAAAGCTGGTTTTTTCATGTGTAGTAGGGATATGGATCGTTGGATCCATTTTAATATGGCAATCGTTGGGGGATTTCTTGGTGGTTTTGCAATTCTTAATCATCATGAACTCTTCGGTTCTGCACAGACTTCGAATCTGATCTCTGTGTTTGCAGACTTTGCAGGACATCCGGATGCAAATTTTATTGTGCGTCTGATTGGTGTCTTTATTTATATGTTTGCATTGTCACTGACTGTGATCTTACCAAAATTTACAAGACTGCATCTTCCTTATGTCAGTCTTTTTATAGATGCAATGGCAGCCTTGATCGTTGCTTTTCTTCCATCGGATCTGAATGATTTCATTGCCCTCTATCCGTTGTATTTTGCAATGGCAATTCAGTGGTGTTCCTTTAAGGGTGGGGATGGATTTACCTGCTCTACAATTTTTTCTACGAATAACCTACGTCAGTTTACGACATCTATGACAGAATATCTTTGCAGTAAAGATCCCAACGCCTTAAGAAAATGGAAATTTTTCGCTTCTGTTTTGCTTTGTTTCCATTTTGGTGTTATCGTTTCTTATCTATCTTGCAAAAACTTTGGACATACTGGTTCTCTTGTATGTTTTCTGCCTGTTTTCAGTGGTTTTTGTCTTGTGTGGACGAGAAAACATTTTGTTGCAGTGAAACATTTTGTCTACCACTATCTGATCACACCAAAGAAAAGTTCAGCTTATACTACAGAAAGTGAGTAATTATGGAAAATTTAATCTTTAGCTTAAACGCTACAGTTCCTGTCTTTTTGATGATGATCTTAGGACTTGTCTTTAAAAAGATTGGATGGATTGATGATATTTTTGCTTCGAAAATGAATAAGTTTGTTTTTATGGTTCCTTTACCTGTCTTGGTATTTGAGGATCTTGCAACGGTTGATTTTTCAAAAGTCTGGGATGTTAAGTTTGTCCTATTTTGTTTTATCGTTACCATGATCAGTATTACGATTTCTTTTCTGATTTCTTGTCTGCTAGATGATAAAACGATCCGTGGAGAATTTATTCAGGCAGCTTACCGAAGCAGTGCTGCTCTTCTTGGAATCGCATTTATCCAAAACATTTATGGAAATGCCGGAATGGCTCCTTTGATGATCATTGGAAGTGTACCATTATATAATATGATGGCTGTTGTTGTCTTATCTGTATTTAAACCTGGACAGAGTGGGCTTGACCATACTGTTGTGAAAAAAACGATCAAAGGAATCGTGACAAACCCAATCCTTATCGGAATCGTTGCTGGACTTGTCTGGTCTGCATTAAAAATTCCAATGCCTGCAATCCCTAAAAAGGTTATTTCAAGCATTGGAAATGTTGCCACTCCAATGGGACTCATGGCGATGGGCGCTACCTTCGATATCAAAAAAGCTTTTGGAAAGATCAAACCATCTGCCATTGCTGCTTTTATGAAACTTATTGGTCTTTGTGCCATTTTCCTGCCAATTGCAGTGAAACTTGGATTCCGTACCGATAAGTTGGTTGCCATCCTTATCATGCTTGGTTCCGCAACAACAGTAAGTAGTTTTGTTATGGCGAAGAATATGGGACATGAGGGAACTCTTTCTTCCAGTGTTGTCATGTTAACAACGATGTTTAGTGCATTTACAGTTACGGGATGGCTATATATTTTAAGACATTTTATGTTAATCTAGCTAACTTAGATCCAATGTGATCTGGTATTTTTCCAGCCAGTAATTGACTTGCAGAAGGTAAGCGATCATCTGAGGACCTGCCATCAGCTGTCCATACCATGGTTTACCATAGTCTTTTGGACTGTCTAAGAATCTGCTTAGTTTATATGCATCGATCAGTTCTTTGATCGGTGCTCCTTTTTTTGCCATAATTTTCAGAAGTTCTTTAGATAAGATTTTTTCATAGTTTGGATCATAAGTCTTTGGATATGGACTTTTTCTTCGATATAACACCTCATCTGGCAGGATTCCTTCCCCTGCTGCTCTTAGCAATCCTTTTACCACACCATTTAGACATTTCAACTTCCACGGAACATTATAAAGATATTCCACAATCCTGTGATCTGCAAATGGAACTCTTGCTTCTAATCCACAATGCATACTGGTGCGGTCCATACGGTCCATTAAGGTTACCATAAACCATCTTAGATTCAAATAAGAAATCTGCCTTCTTCTATCCTCTGTCTGATCTTCTCCGTAAAGTTTTGGTGTTTCCTTGATCGTCTTTTGATAAGCTGTTCTTGCATAAGATTCTAAATCCACTTTTTGTAAAATATCATCGTTTAGCAACATCTTTCTTGGCTGCATATCCATAGACCATGGAAAGATATCTGCCTTGAAGCATTCCTCTTTATGAAACCATGGATAACCGCCAAAAATCTCATCTGCACACTCCCCTGTTAATGTTACTTTGTTATATTTTACAACTTTTGAACAGAAATATAGCATCGAAGACTCCACATCTGCCATACATGGAAGATCTCTGGCATCAACTGCTTTGTATAGGTTTTCGATCATATTTTCATTGTCGCATTCCAAATATCTGTGATCTGTCTTTGCATGATCAACCATCTTATCAACCCATGGGCGGTCTTCGCTTGGCTGGAAAGCGTTTGATTTAAAATATTTATGATTATTTACAAAATCAAAGGAAAATGTGTTTAAATTTTTCCCTTCTTTTTGAAGCTTTTTCGCACAGATTGCTGTGACAAGACTACTGTCAACTCCACCGGATAAAAATGTACTGATTGGAATATCGGATAACATCTGCATTTCCACGGCATCTTTTACTAGCCACCTTGTATGCTCAATCGTATCTTTTTCGCTGTCTGTGTGTTCTTTCGCTTTCAATTCCCAATATGCATGATCCTTCAATCCATCACGATCATATTCTAAGAAATGCCCTGGAAGGACTTCATAAATATCTTTGAACACTCCTTTTCCATATGACTTTGCAGGTCCCAACCCAAAGATTTCACAAAGTCCTTCTCTGTTGATCACTGGTTTGACTCCTGGATAGGCAAACAAGCCTTTGATCTCAGATGCAAAGATCAATGTATCTCCCCGTTTTGTATAGAATAATGGCTTCACACCAACACGATCTCTGATCAAATATAATTTCTTCCGTTTTCCATCCCATAGAGCAATAGAAAAAATCCCATTCAACTCTTCAATATAAGAAATTCCATACCTGATATACCCGGTTAATACAACTTCCGTGTCACTCGTTGTCGAAAACATTTCTCCTTCTTTGATCAGTTGTTCTTTTAACGTTTTCATGTTATAAATCTCGCCATTTAAGATGATTGCGTAGGTATTTCCTTCTTTCTTTTTACACATTGGCTGATGTCCCCTGTAAAGGTCAAGGATTGACAATCGTACATGCCCTAATGCACAGCCATTTTCCAAAAATATCCCTTCATCATCTGGACCTCGATGTCTTTGAACTTCATTCATTTTCTTTAAGATCTGATATATTTCTTTCTCTGTTTTTTTATCATTGTTTCTAGGATTTAGAAATCCTGCAATTCCACACATACACGCTACCTCTTTTTATTTTTTATGATCAATGAGAACCGGCTGGTATTGTCTGCCTTTTAATGCCTGCAAAATTGTCGGAATGAGCAGTCTTGTATCCGCGATCATGGAGTTTGGCTTCTTTACCGGATCATCCTGTCCGAATGGTACAAAATAAATATGCTTATGATTTAAAAGATTCCCGATATTCTTAAGATTCATACCTAAGGCATCATTGCTCGCCATAGAGATAACGACTGGTTTTTCATTCCGCAGCTGCGCTTTAGCTGCCATTAAAACCGGGGTATCTGTAATTCCATTGGCAAGTTTCGCCATGGTATTTCCTGTACATGGCATTAAAATTAGGATATCCAGACACCCTGTCGGACCGATGATTTCTGCTTCTTCAATCGTTTTCATCGGTTCATTTCCTGTCATATCGTGTGCTCTTTTTACAAATTCCTCACCTTTTCCAAACCTGCATTTGATATGCTGGGATATGTCAGAAAAGATCGTCTGCAGGATTGCACCTTCTTCTAGTAAGCGATCGATCTGTTCAAAGGCTTTTGTGTAAGTGCAAAAGGAACCTGTCATTGCTACTCCGATTCTTTTATTTTTTAATACCATGTTTGATCTCTCCACTGATTTCTAAAACTTTTTTTGCAAGCATGATCCCAGAAGATTTCGGGGAATAAATGCCTGGAAGACTTGGGCATAGTTTTGCACAGATTCCTAGTTTTTCCGCCATTTGATGGTTTGTTCCACCAGGATAAGAAGCAATATCTATGATACAGGATTCTTTGGAGATCTTCCTGAGGATATCTTCTTTTAGGATCTGTTTTGGAACGGTATTAAAAATATGATCATACTGACAGATCCGCCGTTTTAGTTCCGTAAAATCCATAACCTCAAGTCCAAAAGATTTTGCAAGACTTCTTGCTGTTTTATTTCTGGCACAGACTGTTACCTGAGCATCCATTCCTTTTAGTTTCGCTGCAAGAACTTTTGCACATCTTCCATAGCCAAGGACCAGACAACGACTTTTGTGAAGATTGATCGGCTGCATCTTGATCGCTTCCATGATCGCACCTTCTGCAGTTGCGATCGCATTGTAGATAGCGACATCATCCATTTTCATGAAGTCAAATGCTTTGATTTCTTTTTGTTCACATTCATGTCGAATTTCTTCATTGATACATCCCCCAAATAAAATCTGTTCTTTCGTCATTTCTTGAAGCAGTGTTTCTACTGACATTTTTTTGTTGCTAGAACTTCCTGTGATTTCCCCGTTTTTTGAAAAAACGACGGGTCCAATCATGCACTTCGCTTCTCTTATGACATTTTCAAAAGATTTACCTTCCTTGCATTCTGAGCCTTCTTTTTTGGTTGCATATGTGATAACCTGATATCTTTGATTTTTTAGATAATTGGCTAAATATACCTGTCTCATATCACCGCCGATAACGGCAAAATCATAAATCACAGTCTTTTTTCCTTTCTTTTTTCTTCTATTTAATATATGTGATTTTTATTCATTTTGTTCTTTTAAAAATACATCAATTTTACCCCTTTAAAAATTAAAAAGTAGTGATATAATAAACTCAAGTGCATAGAAACACCTACAATACAGCAAGAGCTTCCACTACACTGGGAGCTCTTTTTGTGTATTTATATATTTTATACACAAAGTACTTCCGGTGTTATACCATAACATGCATAATATCTTAATGTTTTTTCAAGGAGGAACTTTTTATGAACACATTAACTGCAGAAAAAAGAGATTTGAAAACAAAGGCTAAAAAATTAAGAAAAGAAGGTTATGTTATCGGAAATCTGTTTGGCAGAGATATCGAAAATTCCATTCCATTGAAAGTTGATTCCCGTGAAGCCGCTAAATTCTTAAAGGATAACAAAAAAGGAGCTCATATTACTTTACTTGTTGACGGAGAAAATGTAGACGCCATCGTAAAAGAAATCGACTACAATGCCATGAAAAACGAAACAATGTTTATTAACTTCCAGGCATTAGTTGCTGACGAAAAGATCCACACAACTGCTGCGATCGAATTATTAAACGAAGATGCTGTACAGAATGGTATCGTTGAACAGTCCTTATCTGAAATCGAATACAAAGCATTCCCAGCTGATATCGTTGAAAAGGTTGAGATTGATTTAACACAGTACAATGTTGGTGATATGATCCATGTTAAGGACTTGCCATTAGCTGCAAACAGTAAGATTTCTCTTGTGACACCAGAAGATACTTTGGTTGTTAACATTGCAGAACCAGAAGCTGTACCTGAAGATGAAGACGAAGAAGCAGCTGAAGAATAAATAAATCAGTGAAAGAAAAGACTCGATTTTCATAATTAAAAATCGAGTCTTTTTATTTTGCCTTTTCTTTGATATCCTTTAAAAAATCCAGCATTTTTTCTCGGATGTTTTTCTCTGCATTCTGAGATCATCAACTGAATCTTAAATTTAAAATCTTTAGATTCCAAGATCGTAAATGGATGTTCTTCTGTTACACAAACCGATAAATGTTCGCTCTCATATTGTGGATAAGTTCCTGTAAATCCTTGTTCTTTCAGTTTTTTATCAACCTGTTCCCTGTATCGTTGAATCTTCTGATCGATTCTTTCTCCATAATTCCTTGCTGGATATGGATCAGAAGCATTGCAGACTTTCTCGCAGATCAATTCATATAAATCTTGTCTCTTTGGATCTTGCAGTTTCTTTGCAAGCGTCATCTCCATTCGTTTGGTTGGGTGCTTCTCATATTTATCGATCCATTTTAAATAATCTTTATCACCTGCCTGCATAGCAAGATTTCTCATACATTCTAATCCTTCTTCGGTTTTGTCATACCATTCTTCTGGATCTTCATTGATCGGAAAATAGTAATAAAATGGTGCAAATTCAATCAGTGACATGATCTCCATCTCTTGATCATTACACACTTCTTCCCCTAAAAAGCGATATTTCTCACGGATCGTTCCAATCATATAGACTAGCTGACGCCACTGCTCAGCTCCATCTCTCCAGAAATGTCCGATCTCATGATACCGGTAACAGTTCGTATGTTCCATGATCTCATCAAACCACATTGTAAAAACACTTTCTTCTCCCTGATGAATGATCAACCCATAACGACCTTCTCGTTCTTCCAGTTGTGCCCACATCTCTCCTTCATAGTCTTTGTCATATTTTCCAGAGATACGAAGTCCATGAAAACTTAAATAACACTCAATTGCATCGTTCATCATATATGGAACATATCCTGTTTGATTTCCATCTTTTTCTTCGACTTGAAGTTCAAACACCTGATATTCAAATATCTGCGCAAGCAACTGTATGGATCTTGATATTTCTTCTAAATTTGTTTCAAAATAGTTCATACGGAATTCCTTTTCCTATTATCTATGTATTTTATTTATATTTCTGAATTTCATTTAAAAAACGTTCGCCATATTTCTGAAGCTTATGTTCTCCGACTCCATTGACTTCTAACATTTCCTCATCATTAGAAGGTTTCATCGTACTCATATGTACCAGTGTCTTATCGGAAAATACCATATATGGCGGGATTTTCTGTTCGGATGCGATCATTCTTCGAAGTACACGTAATGCTTCGAACAATTCTGTATCTTCCTCAGCAAGTGCTGCCACAGCCCCTGCTTTCTTACGTTTCTTCGTTTGAATCTTACGTTCTTCTTTCTCTTTTTCGACTTCTTTTGGAATCTTGATCTCAAATTTCCAGTTATCATCAATCTTAGTAATATCTGCAACGCTTAAAACCGGATATTCATCATCTGTCATTTCCAGATATCCATAGACTAACATTTCATTGATGATCTGTCGGATTCTTGCAATACTTTCTGCTGCTAATACTCCATATTGTGAATTCTCATCTAAATGACGGCTTAATACTTTCTGGCTCTTTGAACCTTTTAAAATATCAACGATCGTGGATAGTCCGAAATCTCGATAACAATCTCTAATACATTGGATGATAGCTTTTGCTTCCATTGTTGCATCAACCGTTTCAAACTCGGTCAGACAGTTTAAGCAGTTTCCACAGTATCCGCTTGTCTGTTCTCCAAAATAATTTAAAATATAATGACGTAAACATTCCTTCGTATAGCAGTAAAATGTCATCTGACGAAGTCTTTCCCAGTCTCTTTCCATCACGATCTGCTTTGTGATCGCATCTAATTCCTCATTCTCCTCTCCATTTTCGATCAGAAAACGATTGGTTCGGTTATCAATCGGAGCATAATATAAGATACATTCCGCAGGTTCTCCATCACGTCCTGCTCTTCCTGCTTCCTGATAATAACTTTCCATGTTCTTCGGCATATTATAATGAACAACAAAACGAACATCCGGCTTGTCGATTCCCATTCCAAAGGCATTTGTCGCTACCATGATCTGCTTTCTGTCATAGATAAAATCTTCCTGATTTTCCTTTCGTTCTTCATCCGATAATCCTGCATGGTATCTTGTCACGGAGAATCCATCTTCTCTTAACTGATAGCAGACTTCCTCAACATTTTTCCTAGATAAACAGTAAATGATCCCGCTGCTTCCTGGCATCTTTTCTTCTTTTTCTTTTAAATAACTTAGTAATTCTCTATACTTATCCCGTGGGCGTTTTACTGCATAGTAAAGATTCTCCCGGTCAAACCCTGTCGTTAATACAAATGGATCTCTCAGGTTCAAAATATCCATAATATCATCCCTGACTTCTGCTGTCGCTGTTGCTGTATATGCAGTCAGTACAGGACGATACGGAAGTTTCTTTAAAAATTCCAGAATTTTTAGATAACTTGGTCTGAAATCCTGCCCCCACTGTGACACACAATGTGCCTCATCAACTGCCAACATTGATATCTTCACTCCACTATTTAGCGCAAAATTGATAAAACCTTCTGTTTCCAAGCGTTCTGGTGCCACATAGATGATCTTGTATCTTCCCTGCATCGCATATTTTAATGCGGTATGATACTGTCCCTGTGTCAGAGAACTATTTAAAAATGCCGCATGAATTCCGGCTTGATTCAGTGTCCCAACCTGATCTTTCATCAGCGAGATCAGTGGTGAGATCACGAGTGTGATCCCATCCATCATCAACGCCGGAATCTGAAAACAAAGAGACTTTCCTGCTCCTGTCGGCATAATTCCTAAGACATCCTGCCCATTTAATGCTGCCTCGATCAATTGTTCCTGACCTTGGCGGAATTCATCATATCCAAAGTATTGTTTTAATAGTTTCTTCGCTTCTTGTATCTTACTCAAATCTATCACTTCCTATTGTTTTATTTATATTCCCATCAAAAAACTTCCAATCACATTTAGCACACCCGCAAACAGCATGACAATGATCGGATCTTTTTTCTTTCTCAATAAAAGGTACATACAAATGATAAAAATACCACCCTGTATCCAGTTGATCTGTTGAAGATCTATATGACTTTCCTGAAAAAATGCCTGCGTAAGAATCGTAATTCCAGAAGTTAAGATCAGTGCGATCACCGCAGGGCGTAAGGTATTTAACACCATTTGTAGTCCTTCCATATGACGATATTTTACATAAAAATAAGCAATTGCTGTCACGATCACACACGCAGGAAATACACATCCCATCGTTGCACATAATGCTCCTTGCCACCCTGCGACTCTTATGCCCACGAAAGTCGCCGCATTAATTGCGATCGGTCCCGGTGTCATCTGCGAAATCGTCACGAGATCTCCAAATTCAGACACAGACAGCCAATGATATGCATCTACCACCTGCTGCTGTATCATTGGCATTGCTGCATATCCGCCTCCGAAACTAAATGCTCCAATCTTTAAAAAACTTAAAAATAATTGCAGATAGATCATTTTCTACCTCCTGTCTTCTTTCTTGAAATACCATATTGTACGATTCCAACTCCAATACATGCAAGAATAATATAGATCACACTAATATCAAAGACATAACTTGCCATAAATGCTACAACCATGATGATCGCAAGTTCTATTCTGTTTTCCTTCTTACTTTGCCCTTTTGCCATCTCGTACACAACACTGATGATCACCGCGCCAACACCCGTCTGCATACCAGAAAGCATCGCTGCAACAATCCTGTTATCCCGAAATATTTCATAAAAAACAGAGACTGCAGATATGATCAAAAAGGGCGGTAGAACAGCTCCAAATACACTTACGATCACACCACTGATACCTGCTAATTTATATCCAACAACGATCGCTCCATTCACTGCGATCGCTCCTGGGGCTGATTGTGCGATCGCCACCAGATCAAGCATCTCGTCTTCTTCGATCCAATGATATTCATTCACAAACTTCTTCTGCATCAAAGATACGATCATATAGCCGCCACCAAAGGTAAATGCACTTAAATATAATGTTTCTATAAACAACCGCAATAATTTTTTCTTTTTTTCCATTTCTTTTTCTTCCATATGACATCTCCAGTCAAAAATCTTACCATTTATACTGGTGCAAACTGGCTGTTATATAATCTGGCATACGCACCATTTTTCGCTAAAAGTTCTTCATGTGTTCCCTGCTCCAAAATATGTCCATTTTCCATAACAAGTATCACATCCGCATTCTGGATCGTTGAAAGTCGGTGGGCTACGATAAAACTTGTTCTTCCTCTCATCATCGTTTCAAATGCCTTCTGAATTCGGATCTCTGTCATCGTATCAATGGATGATGTCGCTTCATCTAAGATCAGCATTGGAGGAAGGCTTAACATGATCCTTGCAATACAAAGCAGCTGTTTCTGTCCCTGTGACAGATTTCCGCCACCTTCTGTGATGATCGTGTCATACCCATCTGGCATTCGCTCGATAAATCCATGTGCATTGGCTTCTTTTGCTGCCATGATCATCTCTTCCTCAGTTGCATCTGGTTTTCCATAGCAGATATTTTCACGGATCGTTCCGGCTTTCAACCATGTCTCCTGAAGTACCATTCCATAACTGGATCGCAGACTTTCTCTCGTGACATCCCGGATATCATTCCCTTCCACCTTGATCATTCCTGCATTCACATCATAAAAACGCATTAACAGATTGATCAACGTTGTTTTCCCACATCCTGTCGGTCCAACGATCGCAATCCGCTGTCCTGGTTTCACTTTCAGATTAAAATTCTGGATCAAAGGTACTTCTTTCACATAAGAAAAGTCCACATGCTCTAATTCTACATTTCCTTTCACATCCTGTAACGCCTTCGCATCTTTGGCATCAGGAATCATCGGCTCCTCATCTAATAATTCAAAAACTCTTGCCGCAGAAGCTAAAGAATTCTGAAATTCTGTGATAACCCCTGTGATCTCATTAAACGGCTTTGTATACTGATTTGTATAACTTAAAAAACTTGATAACTGACCAACACTGATACTTCCGCGAATAACACTCATACATCCTGCGATCGCAACCCCTGCATAGATTCCTGAATACATAAATCTGGTTGCCGGATTTGTGATAGATGAGAAAAATGTCGCTCTTAAGGAGTAATATGCAAGATCATCATTGATCTGATCAAACTCTTCTTGTGCTTTTTCTCCATGATCAAACACTTTGACTACTTTAATATTTCCAAGCATTTCATTGACAAATCCTGTCATATTTCCTCTAGTCTGTGATTGTTTCCGGAACATATTAAAACTTCGCTTTGAGATAAAACTTGCGATAAAAAACGAAAACGGACTTAAAATAACAACGACCAATGTGATCCATGGATTGATTCCTAACATAAAACAAATGGTTCCAATGATCGTGATCACACCAGTAAATAACTGTGTAAATCCAAGCAGCAATCCATCCGTAAACTGATCAATATCCGTTACGATCCGGCTGATCAAGTCTCCTGAGGAGTGTGCATCTACATAAGATAATGGCAGTTTCTGCAAATGCTCAAATGCCTGAATCCTTAAATCTTTCCCAATCTTATATGTAATCTGGTTATTAACATGGTTCATCAGCCACTGTGCTGCTGCCGTCAATATAATACAGACCATGATCGTTTTTATAATACTTATCAATCTTGCAAAATCAACATTTCCTTTTGATATAATGCAATCCACACCTTGTCCTGTCAGAATCGGAACATAAAGTGTCAGTGCCACACTGATCACCGCCAACACTAAAGACGCAAAGATCAAAAATCGATAAGGCTTCATATATTCCATGATCCTTTGTAATGTCTTTTGTTTTTTGTCTTTCCTCATGATCTTATGCCTCCTCTCCTGCCATCTGTGATGCGCAGATTTCTTTATATACCTGATTCTCTTTTAATAGCTGTAGATGAGTCCCGATTCCTGCAATCTTTCCATCATCCAACACTAAGATATGGTCAGCATTACGAATTGTTGATACTCTCTGGGATACAAGAAATACTGTCATATTATCTGTATTTTCTTTGATCGCTTTTCGAAGTCTTGCATCTGTTGCAAAATCAAGTGCGGATGCACTATCGTCAAGAATTAAGATCTCAGGTTTACGTACTAATGCTCTTGCGATCGTTAGTCTCTGTTTTTGTCCGCCAGATAAGTTTCCTCCATTTTGTTCAATTCTAAAGTCTAATCCCTGTTCCTTCTGATCAACAAATTCTCTTGCCTGTGCGATATCCAATGCCTGATAGATTTCTTCATCTGTGGCATCTTCTTTACCCCATTTCATATTATCTCTTAGGCTTCCTTCAAACAAAGATGCTTTCTGCGGAACAAATCCGATCTTTCCTCGGATAAATTCTGGTTTTAATTCTTTCTCATCAACTCCACGGTATAGAATTCTTCCTGATGTCACATCATATAATCTTGCGATCAAAGATACAAAAGTACTCTTTCCTGACCCTGTACCTCCGATCACCCCGATCGTTTCGCCTTCTTTCACCGCAAAATCAAATGGATGGATCGTCTCTTTTCTTGCACCATGATAGACAAACGATGTATCTTTAAACTCAAGAATAGGTGTATCTTTCTTCTCTTCTATATCTGTTTTTCCAGTTTCCTTCATGGATGGCTCTAATGCAAAAATCTGATCCACACGGTCAAGACTTGCAAACGCTCTAGATAAGATGATCAAAAGATTCGCAAGTTTTACAAGTTCTACAAGGATCTGTGACATATAATTGATCAGGGCAATGATCTGTCCTTGTGTTAAATAACCCAGATCAACCTGTTTTCCACCAGACCATAGAATTGCAATGATCCCCAAATTAATGATCATGTAAGTCAGAGGATTTAGTAACGCTGAAATCTTTCCAACGTGGATCTGTTTGTTATAAAGCTGTCCACTTTGTGATCTGAAATTCTCTTCCTCACTTCTTTGTCTGTTAAATGCACGGATCACACGAATTCCAAGAAGATTTTCCCTTGTGCTTTTTAATACTCCATCGACCTGTTTTTGTACTTTCTTATACATTGGCATCGTGATCCATAAGATCAGTCCAACAACCACTGCCAATGCTGTGATCGTAAATACAAAGGAAATCGCTGCCTTATGATCCACCGTAAATGCCATGAACATCGCACCAAATACAACAAATGGTGACCTTAAAAACAAACGCAGGAACATGTTAACTCCATTTTGCACCTGATTGATATCATTACTCATGCGGTTGATCAACGTTGATGTCCCAACCTGATCGATCTCCTGATAAGAAAATTGATTCATATGTGCAAACAAATCACTTCTCATTGACTTTCCTGTATACACAGCCGATCTTGCCGCAAAATACTGTGCTGTGATAGAAAATGAAAATCCAATGATTCCAAGTAAAATCAATAATCCTCCCATCTTCCACAAATATCCAATATCGTGATGTCCGATTCCTACATCGATCATGCTGGCAACGACCAATGGTACAAATAGTTCAAAACTAGCTTCCAGCATCTTAAATAATGGTGCAAGGATCGTAACACAAAGATGCTCCTTTAAATATCCTAGTAACCGTTTCATCGATTCGTACTCCTTCTTTTATCTTACTATTTTCTTTAGTATACACCATTTTATTTTTTATTTGAACATCGTACCAGATATTTTACGAAAACAAAAAAGTACCGCTTAGAGCCAGGTAACATGCTCTAAACGGTACAGGGATGATTTATGGTTCAAAAAGAGTTATTTGTCTTCCTTTTGAACAGAACAATATCCTTGTGGGTGGCTGCTGTGCCATTTCCATGCGGATGCAATGATTTCTTCAAGATCTGCATGTTCTGGCTTCCAGCCAAGGATATTCTTCGCTTTTTCACTGGAAGCGATCAAGACAGCCGGATCTCCAGCTCTTCTTCCTTCTTCCACAGCCTTGATCGGCTTTCCTGTCACTTTTCTGGCTGTCTCAATTACTTCTTTTACAGTAAATCCAACACCATTTCCAAGATTGAAGATGTTGCTTTCATTACCTTCCATTAAGTATTTCACTGCCAGAATATGTGCTTGTGCAAGATCTGTTACATGAATATAGTCTCTTACACAAGTTCCATCTTTTGTATCATAATCAGTTCCAAAAATACTGATTGCTTCTCTTTTGCCATTTGGCACCTGTAAGATCAATGGGATCAAATGTGTTTCTGGATTATGATCTTCTCCGATCTGTCCGCTTACATGTGCTCCGCAGGCATTAAAGTATCTTAAAGATACATAACGAAGTCCGTGAGCGCGTCCAACCCATTTAAACATTTTTTCCATAGAAAGTTTTGTCTCTCCATAAGTGTTGGTAGGTTCTGTACGGTCTGTCTCTACGATCGGTACCTTTTCTGGTTCTCCATAAGTTGCTGCTGTTGAGGAAAATACGATCTTATCGATACCATGTTCTACCAAAGACTGTACCATTGTTTTTGTTCCACAAAGGTTATTATCATAATATTTTAATGGATTTACCATACTTTCTCCAACTAAGGAGTTTGCTGCAAAATGAATGACTGCATCGATATCTTTTTCCTGATCTAGTACACTATCTACAAAATCTTTATCTCTTAAGTCACCTTTATAAAACTTTGCTTTTGGATGAACAGCCTCGATATGTCCTGTTTCCAGATTATCGATGATCACGACTTCTTCTCCAGCATCGATCAGTTCGTATACTGTATGAGAACCTATGTATCCAGCTCCGCCTAATACTAATATTTTCATTGTCTTGCTTTCCTTTCTATGACCTTGTCATTATAAAACTGCAATAAATCGGTCGAATGCTTTTCTTCCTTCTTCATTATATTTATAAACTCCGGCGTCTTCAAGAACTTTAACAAATACCTGTCCGATTTCTTCTTTTAAGATATCCATGGCATTTCCTTCATTGATATCTGTATATTTTTCTTTGATTTCTTCAGCCCATGCTGCATGCTTCTTTAAATCTTCCTTAGAGACAATATCTTCTCCTTTGATCAGGCACTGGCTTAAATGTTCCATCTCTGCCTTTAATCTGGATGGCAGAACAGCAAGTCCCATAACCTCGATCAGCCCAATATTTTCTTTCTTGATATGATGATACTCATTGTGTGGATGGTAAAGTCCTAATGGGCATTCTTCAGTTGTGATATTATTACGCAGTGTCAGATCCAGCTCATACATATCACCTTTTTTACGTGCGATCGGTGTGATCGTATTATGTGGTTCTCCTTCTGTCTCAGCAAAAATATATGCTTCTTCATCCGTGTATCCACGCCATTTTTTCAAAATATGATCAGCAAGATCAATGAGGCGTTTTTCATCTTTACTCTGAATACGGATCACAGATAATGGCCAGTGAACGATTCCTGCTTTGACATCTTCATATCCTGGGATTGTAAATTCTTTTTCAATCTCTGCTCGTTCCATAGCAAATTCATAATGACCACCTTGGAAATGATCGTGTGTTAAGATAGAACCTCCAACAATCGGAAGATCGGCATTCGATCCAAGAAAATAATGAGGAAACTGTCTTACAAAATCAAATAGTTTTGTAAATGCTGCCCGATCGATCTTCATTGGTACATGCTGTCCATTAAATACGATACAATGCTCATTGTAGTATACATATGGAGAATACTGGAATCCCCATTTGCTATCATTGATCGTAAGCGGTATGATCCTGTGATTCTGTCTTGCAGGGTGATTCATTCTTCCTGCATATCCTTCATTTTCCATACAAAGCTGACACTTTGGATAAGAACTTTGCTTTGCATTTTTCGCTGCTGCGATCGCTTTCGGATCTTTCTCTGGTTTAGAAAGATTAATCGTGATATCGATATCTCCGTATGGACTGTTTACTTTCCATTTCATATCTTTTTTGACGCGGTCTCTTCGGATATAGTTTGTATCCTGGCTGAATCCATAGAAAAATTCTGTTGCTTTCTTTGGACTCTCTTCGTAATAGGTACGGAATTCTTTGATGACCTGGCTTGGTTTTGGTGTCAGGATTCCCATTAATTTTGTGTCAAATAAATCTCTTGTCACGATATCATCACTTTTGATGATATAGCGATCATAAGCTGCATCTGTCAGACGATCTAAAATCTCTGGCAGGATGATTTCTTCTCCTTCAATATCAGAATCTTCATATTCATCTAATCGAAACACTTCCAGATATTGATTGGTCGTATAAATTTCATCTTCTGGCATGATCAGCTTTTTATCAAGTCCATATGCTACAAGTTTTTTGATATCTTTTTGTAAATCCATCTTATTCCACCTCAAATCGATATGTTGTTACTGCTTCGTATTCTTCGCCTTTTCTTAAAATTACCTTTGGTTCTTCTTCTATATGTATGGAGTTTGGTAAGAACTGGGCTTCTAAGGCAACACCATCTCTGTTTTCGTATGGTTTTCCACCTTTTCCATTACATCCACCAGAAAGAAAGTTTCCTGTGTATACCTGAATGCAAGGAAGTGTTGTTGTCATTGTTAATTTTCTTCCAGTTTCTTTGTCATATAGGATCAACTGATCTTCTTCATCTTTTACCATGAAAGAATGATCATAACCTCCGGCAAGTTTTAACTGTTCATGATCATCGTTGATCCGTTCTCCGATCTCATGAAATTCTTTAAAGTCAAATGGTGTATTTTCTATCTTTAAAAATGTTCCATTGGCAAGACAGTTTTCATCAACACATGCAATCTCATCCGCTTTTACCTTTAACTGATGATGATAAATTTTATCTTTTCCAGCAGATAAGTTAAAGTAAGAATGATTTGTGATATTGATCAGTGTATCCTGATCGGATACTGCTTCATATTCCATTTTTAATGTGTTGTCACATAAGCGGTACACAACTTTCAGATAAAGACTTCCCGGATATCCTTCTTCCATATCTGGTGAGAGATAGATAAAACGGATTCCATCTTCCAACAAGTCATATTTAAATATCTTTTGATTAAATCCTTTGATTCCTCCATGGAGAGAATTCTTTCCATTGTTTGCTGCCAATTCATATGTTTTTCCATTTAATTCAAACTTTGCATCTCCGATACGATTTGCAACACGTCCGGCGATCGCTCCCATGTAACTTCCATCTCCATGCCAGCAATCTTCCACATTCTCAAATCCAAGAACAACATCCCCAAAGTTTCCTTCTCTGTCTTTTGTAAATACAGATAACACATGACATCCAAGATTACTTGTGATCACCTTGATCTCATCATTTTTTAATTCGAATAAGCAGACTCCGTTATCTCTTTGTTCTATCATTCTTACTTTCATCATCTTATAATACCTTCATTCCTCCGTATGGGCGTACTTTTAAGACATGACATGCTCCTTCACCAAATACATGTTCCATGTTCTTTTTGTACATACTAACAATATCATTTGGTACAAATGCCTGAATCGTTCCTGCAAATCCTCCGCCATGAACTCGGCTGACTCCTTTATCTCCTAAGGAAATATCACTGATCGCCAATCCGATCGATACACTCTGATTTGTCAGGTCATGGCTTGAATATACATTTTGTAAATATTTAAAGGATGAATCACCAGATTCTTTGATCAATTTCTTAAATGTATCAAAATCTCCTTCTTCTAAAGCTTTTACCTGTTGATCTACACGTTTATTTTCCTCAAATAAATGCATTGCACGAAGAACTGCTCTATCTCCTAAGATTTCTCTGATCTTTGGAAGATTTAAGTAAAAATCATCTTTATCAACTTCTCTTAATGCTTCCTGATTAAAGTAATTGGCAACTTTCTTCATTTCGTATGGAATTGCTGCATAATCATCTGTTAAATCTGCATGAGATCCTTTTGTATCCACAATGCATAAGCTGTGTCCATATTCTTCAAAATCCACTTCAACCTTTTTGATCTTTGGACTTTGAGGATCTTCAAAATCAATATTGATCAGACCTCCAATGGAAGATGCCATCTGATCCATCAATCCACATGGTTTTCCAAAGTATACATTCTCTGCATACTGTCCGGCCTGCGCCAAAAATACAGGATTGATCTTCATATCGTTATATAACCCAGATAAAATATTTCCGATCAATACTTCAAATGCAGCAGAAGATGACATTCCAGCCCCATTTAATACATCACTTGTTACATAAGCTTCAAATCCACCGATTTTATATCCTTCTTCTTTTAATTTAGAAGCAACTCCCTGAATCAGTGCCTGTGATGTTCCTTTTTCTGCTTTGGCTGGGTCAAAAGAACTAAGACTAACTATGATTCTTTCATATCCCTCTGATTTCAGATCGATCACATCGTCATCTCTTTTTGCAACGATTGCGATCGCATCCAAGTTAATGGAAGTTGCAAGAACTTTTCCAAACTGATGATCTGTATGGTTTCCTCCAACTTCACTTCTTCCTGGAGCACTATAGATTTCTACTTCTTTTTCTCCATAAATCTTTTCAAAGGATTCTAATGCTTTGATGTAGCGTTCCTGCTGATATGCAAGAACACTTTCATCTACATAGATATCTTTTAATAACTGATCATATTTTCCTTCTTTAAAAGCTTCTTCTAATTTTTTAATACTGTTCGGCATTGCGGTTTGCTCTCCTTTCTTCGATTGTCTGAATAACTTTCTTCATAAAACTGTCATCCAGATGATATGCTTTTTTATAAACTACATAGGCTACAAGCATGGACACCGCTGGGATCGCACACATTAAAAATCTGATAGAATTCAATGTCAGTGCTGACTGTACAGCGTTTGGATTTGGAATATATCCTGTACGTTCCAGTGCAAATCCAATGAAAAGTGATGTTAAAGCCGCTGTAAATTTTACGATCAATGTCTGTAAAGAGAATACAACGGATTCATTTCTTGTTCCCAGTTTGTACTCACCATAGTCAACAACATCAGATAAGAATACTGTCGCACATCCAAGTTCTAATCCTGTTCCTGTCTTTACGATCACTCCTGAAATTGCTGTTAATACAATGTTCTGTGGGCATACAAATCCAACAACTAATAATAATGCTAAACCAATAAATGGTAAAATACATGCCAGTAAAAATGATGTATGTCTTGATAATTTCTTTGCTACTTCTGGGAAGATGATCAATCCAACAACTTCTGCGATAGATGCACTGATCATAAAAGCTGATAACATGTTGGCATTTCCACATACATATGTAAAGTAGTAAACTGCAACACCCATGATAAACTGAATTCCTACATTATATAGAAGGATCAGTCCTACTGCTGACTGTAACTGGTCATTTCTCTTAATGATTGAGAATACATCTTTGAAAGAAATCTTCTCACTTGGTGCATTGTTTTCTTTTACTTTTAAGTTGCAGACTGCAACTCCGATCGTAAGAATAAATGTTCCTGCAATGATCATAGCAAAACGATGATATCCGATATATCCTCCACCTAAGGCTGCAATGATCTGAACACCGAATCCTGCGATGACTAATGACTGTCCAATACTTGCGAAAATTCTAGGTAAAACGGAAACAACTTCTCGTTCGTGTGGATCTGATGTAAGGTTTGGAATTACGGACCAGTATGGAATATCCATAATCGTATAAGTCATTCCCCATAATACATAGATCACTGCAACGAAGATGCAAAGTGAAGTTCCTGTTAATTTAAAGTCAGTAAATAATACGACAAACACAACGGAATTGACTAAAGTTCCGATCACTAGCCATGGTACGAATTTTCCAAAGCGTGATCTTGTGTTATCTACGATCATTCCCATAAACAGATCGTTAAATGCATCCCAAAGTTTTGCTACGAAGAAAACGATTCCTACAAAACCCGGTGATACTTTCAACACATCCGTAAAGTAGATCATAGCGAATGTCGCCATCATTCCATAAATTAAATCTTTTCCCAATGCTCCAAATGCAAAAGTATATTTTACTCTGCCTGGAACCTTTCCATTAGTTGTTCCCATTTTTCTTTCCTCCTGTTTTTAGTAAGCTGTCTTTGATACTTGTATAGTAAAACTTTTTAGTAAAATTGTCAAGATATTTTTACTAAATTTTTTACTTTTATTTTACTAAATTTACTTTTGTGCTTTTCTCTGTTATAATGAGATAAATTAATATTTATGAGAAAGGATTTTATCTCCATGGCAACAATCAAAGACATTGCACAGAAAGCATCTGTTTCTGCTGCAACTGTATCAAGAATTTTAAACCAAGACGATACCCTGAGTGTAACCGACGAAACAAAACAGCGCGTTTTAAAGGTTGCCCAGGAATTAAATTATACAAAGCATCTAAAAAATACCGTTGAAAAATCGATTTCTATCGGTATCTTTCAATGGTATTCTGTCTTTCAGGAACTGGAAGATCCTTATTATCAGGCAATCCGTGTCGGTATTGAAAAATATTGTGCCGATCATAATATCCACGTTGTCCGTGCTTTCCAGAGCGATTGCAATTATCCTGACACACTCAAGGATCTTCAAGGTCTGATTTGTATTGGTAAATTTAATAAATCTCAGATTAAGTCTTTTCAAAAGCTTAATTCCAACACTATTTTTGTTGATATGAAGACACCAAAGATTTATTGTGATACGATCAATCTTGATTTCCAACAGGCAGTTACTGAAGCATTAGATTATTTGTATGATCTTGGCCATCGAAAGATTGCTTATCTTGGCGGGAAGGAAGTTCTCGCTGATAACAGTGTATATTTTGAAGAACGTAAAGATACCTTCATCAACTTCTGCCAGGAACATTCCATTGACCATAAATCTTTTATTTATGAGGGAGATTATTCTGCTGAATCCGGATATAACATGACAAAACAAATGATTGCTGATGGCGACCTTCCAACCGCTATTTTCTCTGCCAGTGATCCTCTTGCAATCGGTGCAATGCGTGCTTTATATGAGAATGGTTATAAAATTCCAGATGATATATCCATCATTGGTTTTGATGATATCAGCGTTGCAAGTTTTTCAAACCCTCCGCTGACAACGATTCATACACCGGCTGAATTTATGGGAGAATATGCTGCTCATTATATTTTACTTCGGACAAAAGAAGATTCTCTGGAGCAGCAGACTCCGATTCGTCTGACACTTCCATGTAATCTTGTCGTCCGTAACTCTTGTGCTGCTCCGCGCAAACAGTCATAATATTTAGTAATATTTTTACTTGTTTTTCTAAGCAATCGAGTAGGAGGCGGTGACTAACCGCCGTCCTCTCACAGCACCGTACGTACCGTTCGGTATACGGCGCTTTCAATAGTTGACGTGCACAGACTGATAGGCTGTGGCTAAATCATAAAAGCCACCGTTTATCAGTCTTTCTTTTGTCATGGCTTTCTTAACCGTTGTCAGATTCGCACAATACCAGTGTCCTCTTCGGCAGTTTGCTGCCATGTTCGCATAGTATTCGTGTACTCCCATCTTTATCAGATTTTTTTCCTTTGTTCTTGGAAGTTTCCACTGTTTCCATATACACATGCGTATTCTGTGATAGAGCCATCCGTTGATGTCTTCCATGTTGTTCTTCATGCTTGCTATTCCGTAATAGTTCAGCCATCCTCTTGCATATACCTTCATTTTCTCAAGGCTTGGCTTGATTGACTGTACAGACTTACGGGAAGATAATTCTTTCAGTCTCGACTTAAACTTCTTCCATGACTTTGGATGAACGCGAACGTAGATACCGTTTCCGTTCCTTCCCAATGCAAAGCCAAGAAACTTAAAATTCCGGATCGCAAACACGCTGACAGTACGGCTTTTCTCTCTGTTGACTGTGAGTTTCAGCTTCCCTTCAAGGTATTTCGTACTGCTTTCCAAAAGTCTCTCCGATGCTCGCTTGCTCTTCGCAAGGAGCACAATGTCATCTGCATATCTGATGCATGGAACTCCTCTTTTCAAAAACTCTTGGTCAAACTCATTGAGATATATATTCGCTAATAATGGGGATAGATTTCCTCCTTGTGGCGAACCTTCCTCTGTTTCCATGACCACTCCATTCTTCATTACTCCACTTTTCAGATAACGCTTGATCAACTGCACCACTCGTTCATCCTTTACATTCTTGCGAAGTAAGTTAATGAGATTTTCATGGTTAAGTGTATCAAAGTATTTCGATAAATCTAAGGATACTGCATAAGTGTATCCTTTTCCTGCATACTCCTTCACTTTAAGGATTGCGTCTTTGGCGCTTCTGCCCGGACGATAGCCAAAGCTACCATCTGCAAACAGCGGTTCATAGATTGGCACTAACTGTTGCGTTATTGCCTGTTGGATGGTACGGTCTATCACCGTTGGTATGCCAAGCTTTCGCACACCACCGTCTGGTTTTGGAATTTCAACCCGCCTTACCGGAGATGGAGTATATTTTCCTCTGAGTATCCGGTTTTTCAGTTCCTGTTGATGTTCCTTTAGATATGGCAGGGTTTCTTCGATACTCATTCCATCAATACCTGCTGCTCCTTTATTCGCCTCCACTCTTTTATACGCTCTGTTTAGATTATCTTTGTACAGTATCGCTTCCAATAGTTTCGGCTGTGCACTGTCTCTTTCTTTCCATATCCGATTGAATGACCTTGACACTTTCGCATACCCTTCATGTTCCGCACTATCTCTTTGCGAACAGCCACTGTTTGTGTTTTCTGTCATAATCAGTCATTCCTCCTTTCCCTGTCATACTCAAGACTCCTACTGATTCGGTCCTTCACCTTTCGGCTACTATGACCTCTGCTGACTTCTGTGCGTTCAGCACTGCTTTGTACAGTGGTTACTCCTTTCGGAGCATACCGCACAGACCTCCCCGGGTACCACACGTTTCTTCCTCTCCATCCATCTGCCTCATTT
>OHAX01000498.1_pt1 | contig 24162 bp, 17 predicted proteins | sample 1577261 | NCBI WGS metagenome assembly OHAX01 (sample SAMEA3541483, study PRJEB24748) | human gut metagenome | biome: human gut; feature: human-associated habitat; material: faeces | place: China | collected 2012 | reverse complement strand
TTGGGCTATGAATATGCAAAAAATCTGTAATCTTATACAGTAAAATTCGTCCTGTATCCGAAAGGGTACAGGACTTTTTTATATTTGCAGCAGAAGGGATTGTAATATTTTGTCGAAATCAGCAGAGACTTCTCTTGTTTTCTGAAATCATGCGTGCTAAAATGAAGAAAATATTCAGTATTTTGATGGATTGAAAACATGATAGGGGGGGGAATGAGGATGGAAGAACAGCCGCAGCCTTTGGAAAAAGAAACGGCAGAGATAAACGGAAGCAAAACACACAGGCTAAGGGTTGTTATTGTATTTTTATTCCTGCTTACGGTATTTCTCGTTTCTGTATATACCTTTATTTTGCAGAGAAATTACAGCGAAAATACACTGGAATCGGCTGTAGAATGGAATACTCAGTGCGCCGATGCCATTCATAAGCTGGTGCTGCAAAAATTAACCGGAGAGGATTACAAAAATATTTCTACGATTGCGGATATGCAGTCAGAACGCTATCAGAGGCTGCAAAAGGAGCTGAGCGAGCTGCGAAAGCTGAATCCCACCCGCTATCTTTATACAGCGAAGATGGGGGCGGACGGCAGACCGATTTATCTGATTGATGGGCTGGATTTGGATGCAAAGGATTTTGCCTACCCCGGAACGTACATAGAAAAAGAAATGGTTCCGTATATCGAAGCGGCACTTGCAGGAGAAACCGTTTATTCGCAGGAAATCGTGGACACCGCATGGGGGCATATTTTCACAGCCTGCTATCCGGTGCGCGAGGATACCGGCGAGGTTATCGGTGCGATTTGCATGGAAATGGATATGGAGCATACCTATAAGCTGCTGGAGCAAAGCAATCGTGCGGCGGTGAAGATGGCTATGTTTGCGGCTATTGTTTTGGTGCTGTTTGCCTTAGGTGCGTATTGCCTGATACAAAAAAGCAGAACGAAAAGCGAGGAGCAGCAGGAGCAGCTGCAAAAGGCGGTTGAGGCGGCGGATGCAGCCAATGAAGCAAAATCGGTGTTTTTGTTCAATGTGAGCCACGATATTCGCACGCCCATGAATGCGATTATTGGCTATGCCGAGCTGGCGGACAGAAATCTGGACAAAAAGGAGCTGCTGCGAAGCTATTTGGAAAAAATCGGCATCTGCGGACAGAAAATGCTGTCCATACTGGATAACGTACTGGAATTATCGAGGATTGAAACGGGCAATGTGGTGCTGGAGGAAAGCGCGGCTGAAGCAGAATCGGTTCTGGATGACTGCCTGCACATGGTCAGCGCGGAGATTGAAAAGAAGCACCAGACCTTGACTGTCTCCAAGGATATCATCTATCCGTATATTTATATGGATATCTCCCGTTTTACGGAAATCATTCTGAATTTAATCAGCAATGCGATTAAATATACAGGCGAGGGCGGTACAATTCACTGCTCCGTGCGTCAGCTTCCTGCACAGAAGGATGGCAGATGTATACAGGAGCTTTCCGTCAGCGATAACGGGATTGGCATGTCAGAGGAATTCCAGAAGCATATTTTTGAATCCTTCACCAGAGAACGCTCCTCTACGGTCAGCGGTGTGGAAGGTACGGGGCTCGGCATGGGTATCGTGAAAAAGCTGGTGGAGATGATGCATGGCGAGATTAAAATACACAGCAGAGTGGGGGAAGGATCGACCTTTACGATTCGGATTCCCTGCCGTATTGCGGCTTTTGAGGACACACAAACCAAGCGCGCACAAGCCCATCCGAATGGCAAGCCGCTTGCGGGTAAGCGGATTCTGCTTGCAGAGGATAACGATTTGAATGCGGAAATCGCGATTGCGCTTCTGGAGGAGGAAGGACTTCTGGTGGAGCGCGCGGCGGACGGCGTGAAATGTATGGAAATGCTGGAAAAGGCACCGGCGCATTTTTATGATCTGATTCTGATGGATATTCAGATGCCGATTCTGGGTGGCTATGATACCACAAGGAAAATCCGCAGAATGGCGGATGCCGAAAAGGCAGCTATTCCGATTATCGCCATGACGGCAAATGCCTTTGCGGAGGACAAACAGCGTGCGCTGGCGGCAGGCATGAATGACCATGTTGCAAAGCCGATTGATATGAATAAGCTGATTCCGACCTTGCAGAAATATATATAAGCATTTGTGAGAGGGTACCGTTTCATCAGAAAATTGACGAAAGGGTACCTTTTAAAGAAACGAAATACCGATGAAGGACAGGAGGAGCGTGCCTGTCCTTTGTTGGTATATAAGGTATTTTTTTCAATACCTTCCTTTTTATATTTCTTAAAATTTGTTTAAACGCTTGACAAAAGCATTTTTGAACGCTATTATCGAAAAGTAGTCTTGTGTAACTTTATGTCCTTTGTAGATTGCTGCAAAGGGCGTTTTTTGTTCTAAGCTTGAGGCTTTGAAGAAGGAAAGGCAATCTAACAAGGAGTTTGATACAAATGGGAAAAATAAAGTTCAAAAAGCCTGATATCAAGGGCTGTTTCGGCAAGCTGAAATCTCTGAAATGGGCAGATGTGAAGAACGGTATTCGTGCGATGAAAAAGCGGCAGGCGGAAAAGGAAGCGGCATACCGCAACAGCCGCTTTGCACAGAAAATGCAGAAGCTTTATCCCTATATGAACCGCTATTCACTGATTTTGCACGGCATTTGGGCAATCGCCATCAACTTTCTGATAGAGGCAATGTCCCGTCATTCTGTGGTGGCGGCAATTTCGTATTCGCGTGTTTCCACGAAGGCATTTCTGTATAATGCGTTTATGATTTTTGTTACCTTTTCGATTGTATATCTATGCAAGCGGCGTGTGTTTGCCCGCTTCATCCTCAGCTTTCTCTGGCTGCTTCTGGGGCTGACCAATGGGCTGATGCTTTCCAGAAGGGTTACGCCGTTTAATGCACAGGATTTGAAAACGGTCTCGGAGGGGGTTTCCCTTTTCACGAATTATTTTAACGTGCTGGAGCTGGCAGGGATTGCGATTATCCTGATTCTTCTGGTGCTGGGGCTGATTCATCTGTTCCGCACGGCAGGGAGATTTAAGGGAAAAATCAATTATGTGATATCCATTGTGCTTGTGGGGGCTTCCTTCGCAGGCTATGGTGTACTGACGGATTATGTCATTCAGAACCGTATCGTTTCGACCTATTTCGCGAATATCGCGTTTGCATATCAGGACTACGGTCTGCCCTATTGCTTTGCGGCAAGTATTTTTAATACGGGCATTTCCGAGCCAAACGGCTACACGAAGGAAAAAATGATGGAAATCAGCAACAATGGCGAGATTACAAAAAGCACCTCCGATGCAAAGGTGCTGCCGAATGTGCTTTTCGTGCAGCTGGAGTCCTTCTTTGATGTTTCCGAATTTACGGCATTGCAGACCTCGAAGGATGCCCTGCCGAATCTGAGAAAAATGGCTTCGGAATATTCCTCTGGCTATTGTCAGGTGCCTTCCATCGGCGCAGGCACGGCAAATACGGAATTTGAAATGCTGACAGGCATGAGCATGCGTTATTTCGGCCCCGGCGAATATCCTTATAAGAGTTATCTGAAGGAAAAGACTGCGGAAAGCGCGGCAACGGCGTTGGCGGCATTTGATTACGGCACGCATGCGGTGCATAACCACAGCGGGAATTTCTACAGCAGAGCGAAGGTATACAATAACATTGGCTTTGATACCTTCACCAGTAAGGAATTTATGAATTTTGACACGACAGAAACCGGCTGGGCAAAGGACGAGGTGCTTTTGGAGCATATCAAGGATTGTCTGGATTCCACGGAGCAGCAGGACTTTGTATTTACCGTCAGCGATCAGGGGCACGGCAGCTATCCTGAGGAGCGTATCATTGAGCATCCGCACCTGATGGCAGGCGGTCTGGAATCGGAGGAAAAGAACTGCCAGTGGGAATACTATGTCAATCAGGTATACGAAATGGATCAGTTTGCAGCGGATTTGGTGGACATGATGGACAAGCGCGGCGAGCCTGCGGTAGTCGTATTCTATGGTGACCATCTGCCGACTATGGGGCTGACCGAAGCGGATATGAAGAGCGGCAGCCTGTTTAATACGAATTATGTTATCTGGGACAACATCGGGCTGAAAAAAGAGGATGGCACGATTCCCAGCTATCAGATGATGTCTGTCGTGATGGATCGTATCGGTCTGCATACGGGCACGGTGTTCAATTATCATCAGGAAAGAATGAATTCCGCAGATCAGGCGGAATACCTGATGGATCTGGAGCTGCTACAGTATGATTTGCTTTACGGCGAGCAGTATGTCTATAACGGCAATCCCGTCATTACGGAGGGACACATGACAATGGGCATACGCGATGCCGAGATTCTGTATTCGAGTGAAACGGTGGACGGGCATTATACCCTTGTGGGCGAAAACTTCACGAAGTGGAGTCAGGTTTATGTCAACGGAGAAAAACAGTCGCGGAAGTTTATCAATGATAATATTCTCAAGCTGAAAAAGAGTACGCTTAAGGATTGGGATGTCATTACCATCGGTCAGGTTGGCTCAAGCAATACGATATTTCGCCTGAGTATGTTTATCTGGAGGGGCGCGTTGTGCCGTATACGGATGAGCTGAAGGAGGAAAAGCTGCTCTTAGATGCGGCGGATGACCCCGAAAAGCTGGCACAGCTGCGGCAGGAGCAGAGAGCCGAAAAGCGCGCGGAGAGAAGAAGCGAAGCCTATCGACAGGCAGAAGAGGCAAAGGCAGCTGAATAAAAAAACGAGAACGCATATAAAAAGTATGCGTTCTTTTTTTGTGGAAATATGGAAGTTTGTGGAAACCATTGACATAGTTCGGAAAACCATGTAATATTATTCGTGATAACCGAATGAGTGGCAATGGAAAGGAAAAAAAGATGAAGCAGATTGTTCTTGTTGCAGAAACCGGCTCTGATATCAATCCCGTCTTAGCGGCGGAATATAACATAAAAATCGTACCCATGCATGTTTCATTTGACCATGAAACCATGGAGGATGGCGCATTTCCCGTCGAGAAAATTGTAGATTACTATGAGGAAACAGGCAAACTGCCGAAAACCAGCGGCAGTACGCCCGGTGACTTTGAGACTGCCTTTGACCGCATCCATGCGGAATACCCCGATGCACAGCTGCTGTATCTGGCATATTCTGCGGTGACAACCTGCTCCATGCAGAGTGCGGTTCTGGCGGCAGAGGAGCGGGACTATGTCACGATTCTGGATACGAAGCAGGTTTCCGCAGGGCAGTGCAATGTGGTGATTGCCGTGGCGGAGCTTTTGCAGCAGCACCCCGATTGGACGATGGCAGAAGCAGTCCGTGCGGCGGAGGATTTGATTGCCAGGGCGAAGATGTGCTTCATGCCGGAGAATCTGGAATTTCTGCGTGCCGGCGGTCGCGTCAGCAATGTGGCATTTCTGGGGGCAAAGCTTTTAAATCTGCATCCTGTGATTGAAATTCTGGATGGCAAGCTGGTTGCAACGAAAAAATACCGCGGAAAAATGAAGAAGGTTGCCGTGCAGATGGTGACGGAATACGCGGAGAAATATAATCTGGAACGGGATTGCCTGTGGTTTGTCTGGGTTGTCGGCTTTCCGGATGCGGTGCGGCAGGCAGTGGAGGAAGCGGCGAAGGCGCTTGGCTTCAAGAAAACCAGATGGATTCAAGCGGGCGGCGTGATTACGACGCATGGCGGCCCGGCGGCGTTTGGCTTGGCAGGGTTTACGAGGAAATAAGCCGAAATCGGGCAATAAAAGTAAAAAAAGTATGAGGAGGATTTGAAAAAAATCCTCTTTTTTTATGCTTTGATAGGATTTACAGGGAAGGGGAAAAAAGCTATAATATAAAGATAAGAAAATATCGAAAAACGGGAAAAGGAAGAACGTAAAGAAAAAAGGAGGAATCTCTATGAAAAAACGAATTGCAAGCATCGCGCTTTCGCTTGCAATGTGCCTGACATTGCTGCCGACAGCGGCGTATGCTGAGGATGTATCCGAGGGGGGGGCATTTGACAGCCAGCCAAGCACAATTGGAGGTGCGGCTACTGTTGCAGGCTCGAATGAAGCTGTTGATACAACTAAGAATATGGTTGTCCCTACAAATGAGGATGTAGAAGATTCTTCGAATGAAGGGGAATCTGGAAATAATACAGTGGATGCTTGGGATGGCACTGCGGATACAAGCTGGTATGTAGGGCATGAAGCCGATGCGAAATATCATATTACGACTGCGGAACAGCTTGCAGGGCTGGCGAAGCTGATAAATGAAGAGGATAAGAGTGTAACCTTTGCTGGAAAAACCGTTTATCTGGATAATGACCTCGATTTAAAAGGATATGAATGGATTTCCATCGGCAATGGATTGAGACAAGATAACGCGACAAAGGTAGACCCTGAGGGCTATTATAGTTTTTGTGGTACATTTGACGGACAGGGGCATGTAATTTCTAATCTGTATTCACATGATTCTTTGCTTGACAATGATGACAACTATATTCCTGATTCTAATCTGGCAACACCTCATGGACGAGATGTATATAAAACCGGTCTTTTTGGCTCTGTTTATAAAGGTACGATTAAAAATCTTGGGGTTGAAAACGCGGACATTTGGATTGACCCAAATGATGTAAGTACCTATGGCGAAGGTATTTTGGTTGACTTCCTTGAAGATTCTACTGTTGAAAATTGTTGGACAACAGGTTCTATCACAGGTGGTATGTATTTTGAAAAATGGATTGGTGGCGTTATTGGTATTACATTGGGGAATTGCAAGATTTCGGAGTGTTACTCAAAGGCAACCATTACAGGCAACTATGACGGAAGCGGTTATACTGTCCCTGGTGGAGCTAAACCAATGGATAATTTTGATTCTTTAGGAGGTATTCTTGGAGGGGTTCCCTTCGGTGGTTCACTGGATATAAGTGATTGTTGGTTTGACGGAGAAGTTGCTGTTACTTCCATACAGGCGGCAGTAGGCGGAATTGTTGGTTATGCAGATGAAGTAAATGTTAAAAACTGCTTGGTTGCTACTACCGATATTGAAAAAGACCCCGTAGAAGAAACTAATACCTGCTGGGTTGGTTATCTTTGGAGCGGCACGGTAGAAAACAACTATTGGTGTGATGATGCTAAATATGCGGCAACGCCTTTGGACGAAGAGGTTAATAAAGCGGCAGGCACAGCCGTTTCTGATTTTAAATCTGCTGATGTTCTTACAGGGCTTCAAACAAATGCAGGGGAAGGCATTGAATGGGTTGCAGGCATCAAGCACCCCACCTTTGCATGGGACAAGAGAAATATTTCTGCGGACTACACAAAGGTTGATGAAGCAATCGCGGCTGCTAAGGCAATCGACGGAAGCCATTACACCAACTACGATGCTGTAGAAGCGGCAGTCAATGCGGTTGACAGAAATAAGAGCGTACTGGAACAGGCAGATGTAGATAAAATGGCGAAGGATATTCGGGATGCGATTGATGCACTGGTTAAGAAAAGCAACAGTTCTTCCTCCGGCGGTGGCAGCAGTACCCCCAGATATGCTGTCACAGTGCCGGACAAGACCGAAAACGGTTCTTTGAGCGTCAGCTCCAAAAATGCGAAAAGGGGCAGTGACGTAACCATCACCGCTACCCCCGACAAGGACTACGAGGTGGATGACATCGTTGCGAAGGATGCAAAGGGCAACAAATTGACCCTTAAGGACAACGGCGACGGCACATATACCTTCACCATGCCTGCCTCCAAGGTAACGGTTACAGCAGCCTTTGCGGAGAAAAAGGCGGACGAACCTGTTGCACCCGAAAAGCTTTTTGCGGATGTTTCCGCCGAGGAGTATTATTACGAAGCGGTGAAATGGGCAAGCGAAAACGGCGTGACAGGCGGCATTGGCGAGAACCTTTTCGGCGCAAATCTGCCCTGCACCAGAGCGCAGATTGTCACCTTCCTGTGGCGTGCGGCAGGCTCCCCCGAACCGAAGGGCATGAGCGGCTTTGTTGATGTTTCCGCAGATGCGTACTATGCGAAGGCGGTTGCATGGGCGGTGGAGCAGGGGATTGTCAGCGGCACCTCCGCAACAACCTTTAACCCCGATGCAGTCTGCACCAGAGCGCAGAGCGTTGCCTTCCTCTATCGCGCCTTTGGCGAAAAGGTGAATAAAGCGGCAGGCTTCAGCGATGTTTCCGCGGATGCGTATTATGCGGATGCGGTTGCGTGGGCTGTGGAAAACGGCGTTGCAAGCGGCATCGGCGGCGGTCTCTTTGCCCCCGATCAGGACTGCGCACGCGGTCAGATTGTGGCGTTCCTTTACCGCGCATATCAGAATAAATAAATTTGACAAAAGGGCAGGGTGAGCAATCACTCTGCCTTATTTACATATTTTTTATGGCGGAGGTTATTTATTTCTTCTCTCTTTTATGGTACAATACCCACGGACCTATCCGTGGGTTAGCCGCTTACAGCGTCTATCTGCTGTTTTCACAGCAAATTCTACGATTCGCAGAGCCTGCTCATATACACGGCTCTGTCCGTGGATTAGTCGCTTACAGTGCTTATCTGCCACGACAATCTACTTTGTTATCATCCCATTATCATAACAGGAGGAAGTTTTTTATGAACGAAAACAACGGAATCATCCGCAACGCCTCGGTCTTAGGCGTTCCGAAAATGTTACTTTTAGGCCTACAGCACATGTTTGCCATGTTCGGCGCAACAATTCTCGTGCCCATTCTGGTAAACAGCTATTTTGGCGAGGACGTTCTGCATGTACAGGTTACGCTTATCTGCGCCGGTGTCGGCACACTGCTGTTTCATTTCTGCTCTAAGGGCAAGGTTCCTGCCTTCCTCGGCTCGTCCTTTGCATTCCTTGGCGGCTTTGCTACCATCTCTAAGCTGAACACAGGTGCTTTTGCCAATATTTCCAATGCCGAAAAGCTTTCCTATGCCTGCGGCGGAATTCTGGTGGCAGGACTTCTGTATCTGGTGCTTGCTCTCATCATTCGCCTAATCGGTGTAAAAAAGGTTATGCGTTTTCTTCCCCCTGTTGTAACAGGCCCGATTATCATTTGTATCGGTCTGAGTCTGGCAGGCTCCGCTGTCAGCAATGCCTCCACAAACTGGCTGCTTGCCTTTATTGCGCTTGCAACCATCGTTGTTTTCAATATCTGGGGCAAGGGCATGTTTAAGATTATCCCTATCCTGATGGGCGTTGTCATTTCCTATATTGCGGCTCTGATTTTCAATGCAATGGGTATGACAAATGCAGACGGCTCTGCAATTCTGAATTTTACAAATATCACGGCTGCCCCCATGGTAGGCGTGCCCGAATTTTCTCTGTGCAAATTCAACATCTCCGCCATTCTGGTAATGGCACCCATCGCGCTTGCATCCATGATGGAGCATATCGGTGACATGTCCGCCATTTCCGCAACGGTCGGTGAAAATCTGATTGAAGACCCCGGTCTGCACCGTACCCTGATTGGGGACGGGCTTGCAACCTCCCTGTCCGCACTGGTGGGCGGCCCAGCCAATACCACCTATGGCGAAAATACAGGCGTTCTGGAGCTGAGTAAGGTGCATGACCCCAAGGTCATCCGCATTGCTGCGGTTTATGCCATCATCCTGAGCTTTATCCCCAAAATGGCAGAGGTGATTGGTTCTATGCCCTCTGCGATTATCGGCGGTGTCAGCTTCATGCTGTATGGTATGATTTCCGCAATCGGCGTGCGTAACGTAGTAGAAAACCGCGTGGATTTCACAAAATCCCGCAACCTGATTATCGCAGGTGTGATTTTTGTCTGCGGTCTGGGCTTCTCCGATGGACTGACCTTCAATGTTGCCAACACAGATATCACTCTGACCTCCCTCGCCATTGCGGCAATCGCAGGCATTGTTCTGAATGCTATCCTGCCGGGGAATGATTATCACTTCGGCAAAAACGCAGGCGGCGATGCAAACCGCGGCATTGATATGATTCCTAACTTTAACGAGGATACCCGCTACGGCGATAACGAAGATTAACGAAAGCATGAAAAAAGAGACTCCTTTCAGAGTCTCTTTTTGATTGCTTATTCGCCTTCAAAGAAGTGCTTTTTGTAATATCGCGAGGACATGGCAAGCTGCGCCTCAAAGGTATCATAGCCCATTTCCTCGACCAATGTTTTCTTTCCGGAGAACAGATTCGTACCTAAGCCTCTCGTTCATTCGGCATTCTCCTCGTTATTTCGGCTCTCTGCCTTCCTCAAACATGCGCATCATTTCTCTTGTAAGGCTGATGCCGTCATCGTGTGCAGGGAGGTTATTTCTCGGAAAAAATTCAGCCATCGCCAGCTCCTCTCGGTCTAGCGTGATATCCTCACCCTCTCCGTCCAGATCGCAGAAATACCCCAAAAGCAAGCCGCCCGTTACACCCCAGGGCTGTGTTTTATAATAACGAATATTTTTTACCTTCAGACCGACTTCCTCCATAACCTCCCTCTGCACGGTTTTTTCCACCGTCTCGCCAATCTCCGTAAAGCCTGCAATCATGCCGTATCGAGTATAGCTGCGGTTGGCATATTTGCTCAGAAGCAATCTATCCCCATGCGTCACGCCGACAATGACAGAGGGCGCAATTTTAGGAAAAATCATGTTATTACATTCCGGACAGCGCATCATGCGTTCCTTCTCGTCATGCTTTGTTTTCGCACCGCAGCGTCCGCAGAAACGATTGCTGCGATACCAGTCAAATAAATGCCACGCCGTCATCATGGCATAGCAGATATTTTTGGATTTTACCTGCCGCAGTGTCATGGCAGGCTCATAGCAGAAGGACGTATCCGCAGGCGCACCTGCTTCGCCCATCCAAATGAAGTAATCCTCCTCCTGCATGCGGAACACATACTGTACCTCGTTTTCATACCAATGCGTCCAGCCTTTTTCCTTCGCCCATGCCATTACCTCCGCATAGGTCGGCAAAACCAATGTATCATCTTCCTTACGTTTCACCAATAGCCGGCTGCCCTGTGCGCAGACCACCTTCGCCGTGGCAACAGGTGCCGTATGGCGAAACTCGTTTTCTAATCTTCCGTATTCTAAATCCTGCAGCATTTCTATTTCCTTCCCTTAAATCCTGTTTGCTTATTTCTTTGTCTTTGTCCGCTGAATGGTGTAATCCTTGAATTTTTCCACCGCCGGCGGCAGATACCGATTCAGCACATACGCCATATAAACCATTCTGCGGGAATATGGCGTATCCAACTCCAGCTTGGTGACGTTATAGTTACGCAGTGCTTGGCTGTCCGTTACAATGGCAATCCCTTGGTTTTTCTCAACCAGACCCGCCATGGAATTGACATCCTCAAACTGACAAAGAATATTCGGCATAATCTGCGCCTTCGTAAACATATCATCAATGATACGGCGCATGCCGCTTTCCTTCGTATAGCTGATGAGAGGATACGGGCAAATATCCTGAATCGTTACCTTCTTTCTATCCTCCAAGGGATGCCCCTCCGGCAAAATAACCACAAGGCTCTGCTCGAAAACAGGAATAAATTCCACATCGCTCTCCGCCTCCACCATGGAGCAGAAAACCAGATCATATTTTTCTCGTTTCAGATTATACAGCAGCGTTTTCGTGTTGCCCTCATAGCAGGAAAAAGAGATATTCTTATTCTGTGGATCATCCAAAAAGCCTGCAATCAGTCCGGGGACAAAGTTCGTCCCGACCGATGTCATATACGCCAGCCCAACGTGTCCGCCCCCTTCGGAAACCAATCGCTCAATCTGATTTTTTCCCAACTCCAGCTGTGTCAGGGCGTTTTCCACATAGAACATATAAATCCGCCCATATTTTGTCAGAACAACATTTCTGCCCTGCTTTTCAAACAAATTTGCCCCCAGTTCCTTTTCCATGGAAGAAATGGAGTGGCTGAGCGTCGGCTGAGAAATATTCAGCTTTTCCGCCGCCTTAGTGTAATGCTCCAATTCTGCCAGCGTTTTAAAATAATACAACTGGTTTAAATTCATTGCCTTCCCTCCTATTCTCATGCAAAAAAGCGCATAAGAAAGCAGCAAATCAGGAATCCTTATCGCTGCTATTAAAATCCTAATGTATTTTTAATAAGTATAGCAAAATAAATAGAAAAAATCTATAGATTTAATAAACAAAAAAACAGCCGGATTTCGTGACAAATGACGACAAAAAGCGACTTTTTCTCCAGAAGCCTCTTTTTGTCCTATCTCATTATTTTAAAAATTTATCTATAAAATCCTGCTCACTGAGAATGGGAATCCCCAGCTCTGCCGCCTTTTTATTCTTCGAGGATGCAGAATGAATGTCATTATTGATGAGGAAATTCGTCTTTTTGGTAACACTTCCCGTCACCTTGCCGCCACCCTTTTCAATGAGTGCCTGCAATTCCTTTCTGTTGGCGAATTGCTCCAAATCCCCTGTCACCACAAAGGTCAGCCCTGCCAGAGGACTTTCGCCGGTCTCTGCCTGCTCTGCCGCTTGGAAGGAAAGATACTGCAAAACATCCGCAAGCAGTGCCAGATGCGCTTCCTGTCTGAAATAATAGGCAATGCTGTGTGCGATGATTTCGCCGAAGCCCTCCACCTGCACAAGCTCCTCCTCCGTTGCCGCCTTGATTCTCTCCAAATCATAATCAAATTCCTTGCAGAGCAGCTTTGCATTTCGCAGCCCTACATGATTGATGCCCAGCGCATAGATGAAGTTCGGCAGCTCGGCGGTTTTCGCCTTTTCCACAGATGCAATCAGATTCTGATAGGATTTCTCCCCAAAGCCCTCCATGGCTGTGATTTCCGCCTGTTGCTTTTCCAAGCGGAACAAATCAGGATAATTTTCCACAAAGCCCTTTTCCAGAAACTTCTTCAGTGTTTCCTCCGAAAGCCCTTCGATATTCATGGCATCTCTGGAAACAAAATGGCTAAGTGCCTGTATCCGCTGCGCGGAACAATTCGGGTTAGTGCAGTAAAGCGCTTCGCCGTCGCGCAGCTTACGGATTTCCGTTTCCTCGCCGCAGACAAAGCAATGCTTGGGAATTTCCGCCGTGGAAACCGTTCCCGTCAGATTTTCCGCAATCTGAGGGATAATCATATTCGCCTTATAGACCTTAATCGTATCCCCGATACTCAGCTTCAATTCCTTCAAAATGCTGACATTATGCAGGCTTGCGCGGCTCACCGTTGAGCCCTCCAGCTCCACGGGATCAAACACCGCAACAGGGTTCATCAGCCCCGTACGAGAGGTGTTCCATTCAATCCGTCGCAGAGTGGTTTCCGCCATTTCGTCCGCCCATTTGAAGGCAATGGAATCCTTGGGGAATTTCGCCGTTCTGCCAAGGCTTTGGCTATAGGCAATGCTGTCAAAGGTCAGCACCAGTCCATCGGAGGCAATGTCGTTCTGCTCGATTTTATCGCGGAATTCCTCCACCGCAGCGGCAACCGTTTCCGCCGTCACCATGCAGTGCTCCACCACATCAAAGCCCATTTCGGCAAGCCAAGCCATATTTTCCGCCTTGCTGTCCGAAAGGGTTCTGCCTGCGGCACGCACCAGGGTAAAGGCAATGAATTTCACATTTCGCTTTGCGGCAATCTCGCTGTTTAACTGCCGCACCGTGCCGCTGCAAAGGTTACGGGGATTTTTATACTGCTCCTCCTCGCCCAGCTCCTCATTGATGCGGTAAAATTCACTGTAAGGAATGACCCCCTCGCCGCGCAGCACCAGCTCCCCCTGAAAGGGAATGGAAAGCGGCACATTGCGGAACACACGGGCGTTATGCGTCACATCCTCGCCAATTTCGCCGTTTCCGCGCGTGACTGCCTGCTCCAGCTTCCCATGATTATATTTCAGCACAATCGTCAGTCCATCCAGCTTCCATGATAAAATCCCTGCTTTATCCCCCAGAAAGCTGACAAGCTTCGCCGTTTCCTTCGTTTTATCCAAGGAAAGAATCGGGCTTTCATGTGCCACCTTCACCAGATTACTCAGCACCGTATAGCCAACCTTCTGCGTGGGGCTGTTCGCAAGAATCGTGCCTGTTTTCTTTTCCAGTGCAGCCAATTCGTCATACAGCGCATCATATTCCTGATTGGAAAGAATTTCTCTGTCCTCCTGATAATATGCCTTCGCCGCCCGGTTCAACTGCTCCACCAGCTGCTTTATTCTCTCTGTCATATCGCATCCCTCACCGTCTCTGCTTATTCGCTTACCTTAATCAGCTTCGACAAGCGCGCCATGAATTTCTTCGTCCCCTTTGCGCCAAAGGAAACGGTAACCTCGAAATCTGCGCCGCCGTTATTGATGGAAACCACTGTGCCAATGCCGTATTTCGGCGCACGCACCTTATCCCCCACGCCGTAGCTCAGCTTGAAATCCTTGGGCGCAGGCATTTCCTTTTTCATGCCGACCCCGCCGAATTTTGCTGTCGGGGGCAGCACATTCTTTCTGCCGAGGGCAGGCTTATTCTGCGTCATGGCATCATATTTTTTCGCCATATCGGAAATCTGTCTGGTCGGCATATCTACCAAATCCGCAGGAATTTCCTTCAGGAAGCGAGAAGGCGGATTATACTGCGTAATCCCATGCTGCATGCGGCTTTTTGCGTGCGTCAGGTAAAGCTCCTCCTTCGCACGGGTAATGCCCACATAGCAAAGTCTGCGTTCCTCCTCAATTTCCTTTTCACCGCCATACATTACCGCACGGAAGCCGGGGAAAATTCCCTCCTCCATACCGATGATGAAAACATAGGGGAATTCCAGACCCTTCGCGCTGTGCAGTGTCATGAGGGCAACGGTTTCCTCTCCCTCCTCATAGCTGTCAATATCCGCAACGAGGGCAACCTCCTCCAGAAAGCCCTCCAGCTTGCCTTCGGGGTTAGCTTTATCATATTCCGCCGCTTTATTCACAAATTCATCAATATTCTGGATACGGTTCAGCGCGTCATCCGTCCCCTCTGCCATCAGCAGCTGTAAATAGCCCGTCCGCTTCACAATGGCATCAATCAATTCGGAAACGGAAAGTCCATCCGCATCTTCGCGCAGCTGTTCAAACAGACCATAGAAATCCTTGAATTTTGCCACCCTTGTTTTCAGCGTAGTGATTTCATCCAGACGGCTCAGTGCGCCGTAAAGAGAAAGCCCGTTTTCCTCCGCAAAAGCAGCCAGCTTACCCAGAGAGGTTTCGCCAATGCCGCGCTTAGGTACATTGATGATTCTTCTGAGAGCAATCGTATCCGCAGGGTTCGCAAGCACCTTTAAATAAGAAAGAATATCTCGGATTTCCTTTCGTTCATAGAAGCGCACGCCGCCGAACAGGCGATAGGGAATCCCGCGCTTCACCATCTGATCCTCCACCGCACGGCTCTGTGCATTGGTGCGATACAAAACAGCCATCTGGTTTCTGGTCTTGCCCTGCTTTTCCAGCTCCAGAATTTTTTCTGCCACAAAGCGGCACTCATCATATTCATTATCCGCCTTATAGATATGCAGGATACTGCCGCTGTCGTTTTCTGTCCAGAGTGTCTTATCCTTTCTGGTCTGGTTATGATGGATGACAGCATTCGCCGCCTCCAGAATTTTCTTTGTGGAACGGTAATTCTGCTCCAGCTTAATTACGGTTGTATCGGGAAAATCCTTTTCAAAATCCAGAATATTGCGGATATTTGCCCCACGCCAGCCATAGATGCTCTGGTCATCATCCCCGACCACGCAGAGATTTTTATATTTTGCCGCAAGCATTGCCACCAACTCATACTGACTTGTATTTGTATCCTGATATTCATCCACCATGATATAGCGGAATCTTTCCTGATATTTTTCCAGAACATCGGGAAACTGACGGAACAGCAGAACGGTTTTATAAATCAGATCGTCAAAATCCAGCGCGTTGTTTTCCTTGAGCATTTTCTGATAGGTCTGATATACCTTTGCGATACGCACTGCCTTCAGGTCATTTTTATCCACATGCTGTGCGTAGTCCTCCCAGCTAGTCATTTCCTCCTTCAGATGGCTGATGATGCTCATTGCCCCCTTAACGGAAAAGGTCTTATCCGTTGTGCTCATATTCAGCCGCTTGAAGGCTTCGCGCATGATTTTTTCCTGATCGTCGCTGTCATAGATAGAAAACTGATTTTCATAATCCAGATGCTGAATTTCTCTGCGCAGAATCCGCACACAGGTGGAATGGAAGGTGCTGATCCACATATCTCTTGCTGTATCCCCCACAAGCTTTTCCACACGCTCGCGCATTTCCTTCGCCGCCTTATTCGTAAAGGTAATCGCAAGAATATTCCAAGGCTTTACACCCGTTTCCAGCAGATGTGCAATCCGCACCGTCAAGGCACCGGTCTTGCCGCTGCCTGCCCCCGCCAGAATCAGCACAGGCCCTTCTGTCTGCAAAACTGCTTTTTTCTGCATATCGTTCAGTTTATCAAATCCAATCATGTCATTCTCTCCCATTTCTTTTCTGTTTCCGCTTTTTTCGCAGGATGCCAACATAAGAAAGGCTGATTTGGCAAAATCATCTTGTCAAACCAGCCCTATAATCTCTCTCGAATAAATTGATTCAAAAAGATTATTCGTTATCTTCTTTTTCTTTTTTTGCCTTCACACGATCAATCGCCAGCTTATAGCCATCCGTGCCGTAATGCAGGCAACGATTGACACGGCTGATGGTTGCTGTGGATGCGCCTGTTTTTTCCGCAATTTCCACATAGGTCCGCTTGGCATCCAGCATTGCCGCCACTTCCATTCTCTGCGCGATTGCCTGAATTTCGTTGATGGTACAAAGGTCTTCAAAGAGCTGATAGCACTCTTCCACGGTTTCCATGCTGAGAATGCACTCAAACAATTTATCGGTCAATTCATTTTTGATCTTTTTATTCATTCGGAACGCCACCTTCTCCTGTTATTTTTCATATTTCTATTAAAAATATTGTAACACTTTCAAGCATTAAAGTAAAGAGATTTTCCACGTTCTTTTCCGCATACATTTTTTATTTTCTGCCATGTCTGAGTCCTGCAAGAAATTTTTCCGGCGTATTATTGAGAATCAGCTCCTCCGGAAATTGCAGCTCCTTCAGCAAATCCTCCGCATAGGAAAAATCCCCCACATTCCGGTAAAAATGCGCATCGCTGCCCAGAACCACAGGCTGACCCTCCTCCATGCTCATCAGAAGGATTTTCTTAATATTCTCCCTGCTGCCCTCCCGAAAGCCGCCCGGTGTTAAAGAAGCGTTGTTGATTTCCAGAAGCGTGCCTGTTTCTTTCGCCATGCGGAACAGCTCCCGATAATCCACCGCATAGCGAGGGTCTCCGGGGTGTCCGATGATGTCCACATAGGGATTTTCCATCACCTTTAAAAACGCCTGTGTATTCTCCTTTTTCGTGCCTGGCTTAATGCAGGGCATGTGCAGGCTTGCAATCGCAAGATCCAATCTCTGCAAAACCGCTTCATCCATATCTATCGTGCCGTCAAAATCCAGAATATTCAGTTCAATACCCTTCAGCAGCCGCACCCCATGCAGCATTTCGGGCAAAACGTGCAGATTTGCAAAATAGGCATGACAGGTGGTATCCTTCATAGCAGGCGCATGGTCTGTCAAAGCGACCAGCTGCAAGCCCTGCTCTGCCGCCCATCTCAAGTTTTCATCCACTGTGCTGTAGGCATGCCCGCTTGCAACGGCGTGGGTATGAATATCCATCAATCGTTTCATTTCGATTCCTCACACTTCTAAGTGAAATTTATATGATTCATTAAATTTCATTATAGCATTGTTTCCACAAGAAAACAATCCTTCTTTCCTGCATGCGGTCACGCTTTCCTTCGTCTTTCATACTATGTTAAAAGAAACCACAACTTTAAAGGAGGCTGTCTTATGGGCGCTTTTGAATTTGATTCCAAGGCTGATTTAAGTGCAAGAAGCTGCAATTTCTGCGGAAACGGCAGCAACGAAAGCAACGGGCGGAACGAGGAAACCTGTATCATTGTGCAGAAGATTTTCGACCAGTGCCGCATCCAGAAATGCTTGGGCAGCAGTATTCTGGGCCCCGCCCGTGCCGCAAGGAGCGAAACCCCCAGCTGCAACGATATGCTCTGCGAGGGTGATATCATCATTCCTCCCTGCAACGCCGCCGATGTAACCATCCGCGATTTAGACCTGACCCGCATTGAAATTCTGCGGAAACGGCCAAATCCGCTGCAAAAGGGCTGCTGGGATATCGAGCTGAAATATGTATTCAATTATACACTGGAGTTTCGCCGCGCCGACGGCTGTTTTATCGGGACGATTGATGCCACCAACAGCCATCATTTGCGCGTAACGCTCTTCGGCTCTACCGAGGCAGATGTGACCACCGTAACCGATCAGTTCGAGAATGCCGCATCCAAGGGCGGACCGTTCATCATTGCGGAGGGGAAAGCAGTTGCGCTGAATGCAGAGCTGCGTTTCCCCGGCTGTAACACCTGCAATCCCTGTCATTCCTGCAATCCCTGCCATTCCTGCGGCTGCGACTGCGATTCCTCCCAAAGCAGCGGCGATGCTGCTCTCGGCGCACCCATTGCAGTTAATGTAACCATCGGGCTGTTTACGATTGTAAAGCTGTTCCGTACAGTCAATATCATGGTAAATTCTTTGGGCAGATGTGTCCCCGAACGCTGTACTACAAATGCCACAAACAGTGACCCCTGCAACGGCTTTGAGGATATCCGTTTCCCCTTAGACCTCTTTTCTCCCACCGCAAAGCCCCGTTCCTGCTGCGGCTTCGGCACGGTTTTCGGGGATGACTGCGATACACGCAGAAGCAGAGAGGACTGTGACGCATAAAAAGCATCCATTCCACACATTTTTGTCCCTGCCATGGCAGGGACTTTTTTTGCATAAAAAAGGCGTGTATCAAACACGCCAAATTCCATCCTGTTATTTTGTTGCTTTTGTACCTTCTCCTTCCAGTGCGCAGTCGAAGGAAACAACCGGAGGATTTTCCCCTCTTTCCTTCGCCGGCAGGAACCTCTTCCAGAAATCATCAAAGAGTGCAAAAATAACCTTGTGCTTTGCATAAATAAAGAAGATGGTAAGTGCTACATAGCAGGCAGAAAGAATATCTGTCAGTGCCCAGAGCACGTCCGCCTCAATGTTATAGAAAATCACACAGGGCAGCATATAGTAAATAATATAAATCGGTATTGCTTTTTTATTTCTTTCGGTATCGCCAAAGGCATAGTTTACAGATTTTTCACAGGTATAGTACATCCCGATGATGGTTGTCCATGCAAAAACAGCGATTGCAATCGCGGTCAGCTTCGCGCCGACATGCCCATACGCCATGCCGAAGGCAATCGTTGTCAGCGCGCCGGATGTCGCATCACTCTGGAAATAAGAGCCTGTGATAATGATGGTAAACGCCGTAATGGAGCAGATGATGAGCGTATCCAGTGTAATTTCACCCCAGCCCCATACAGACTGGCGCACAGGATGGTCTGTGATTGCCGGTGCATGCGCAATGATACCGTAACCGGTACCTGCATCATTGGAATAAATCCCACGCGCCACGCCGTATTTCACCGCATCTCTTACCGTTGCACCGGCAAAGCCGCCCACAGCCGCCGTAGGAGAAAATGCAGATTCAAACACAAGCGCAACCGCCGCAGGAACCTGCTTGATATTCAGAATGATTACGCCAAGCCCCATCAGAATATAAAGCACCGCCATAATAGGAACCGCCTTGCTCATAACCTCAGAAATTCTTTTCAGACCGCCGAAAATCGTAACAATACAGGTAACACCGATGATTGTCACGCTGATGAGAGGTGTCACGCCGAAGGCCTGCTGCATGGAGCTGGTTACCGCCTCTGTCTGTACGCAACAGGTCCAGGGGCCAAGCACGAAGGCAAAAACCGCAAGCACAATGGCACCCCTTTTCCAGCCAAACGCGTTTTTCATGACGAAGGAACGGTCGCAGACATATTCATCCATAGAGTTTTTGTAATGCTCTCTATAGCGCTGACCAAGAATGATTTCGCATGCCTTTGTAGACATCCCGAAAAATGCGGAAACCCACATCCAGACAAGTGCGCCCGGGCCACCGCTTACGATTGCCGTTGCAACGCCGCTGATATTCCCCGTGCCGACCGTATTCGCAAGCCCCGTACAAGCCGCGCGGAAGCTGGATACCGTACCCACGCCCTCGCCTGCGGCGGTCATATTGCCGAAGGTATTTTTTATGTTAAATTTCAGCTTTCGCTGATAGCTGAAGCCAAACCGAAGGGACAGGAAAATGCCCGTACCCAGAACGATGACAACCATGGGTGTTCCCCAGAGCATGTCATCCACCATATAAAGAAAATCTACAATTGACTGCATATTTATAATTCCTTTCTGTTATCTTTCGTTTTTATCTTTTGTTGATACTGCCTGCGCGCGAAACGCATCCCGCGCCTTCACAACCTGTTCGATGTGGGTGCAGGTTGTGGTACAGCAGCCGCCGACCGCATCTGCGCCTGCTTCAAAATAGGAAAGTGCATTTTCCTCAAAGCTCGCACTGCCGCCGACCTTTTCCCATGTTTTTGTGGTGGGATCATAAATGTCGCCGCTGTTGGGATATACACCGACAGGCAGATTCGTTTCCTGCTTGATATCCCGAACCAGGCTTACGATATGCTCCGGCTTGGAGCAGTTCACGCCAACCATTTTCAGTCCGGGATGGTTCTCGGAAAGCACCCTTGCACATTCCGCAATGGTGTTGCCCTCATGAATATGATGCCCGTCCTTGCAGGAAAAGCTAATCCAGTAATCCGCTCCCATCTCCTCTGCAATTTCCGCTTCAATCAGAGCCTCCTGCAGAGAGGGCTGTGTTTCAATCAAGAGAATATCTGCGCCTGCGTTCCAGAGAATCTCCATTCTTTCCTTATGAAATGTACGCAGGGCTTCATCGGATACGCCATAATTTCCGCGGTATTCCGAACCATCCGCAAGATATGCGCCGTAAGGCCCGATTCCTGCCAGACAAAGAGGATACACGCGTCCCTGCACCTTGCCCTCCGCGTTCCACCATTCCTCTCTTGCTTCTAAGAACAGCTTTACGCTGTTCGCAACAATTTCTGCCGCTTCGTCATGGGTAAAGCCGTTTTCCATCAAGCCGGGAATCGTTGCCTGATAGCTGCAGGTAATTCCACAATCCGCGCCCGCCTTGAAATAGTCCGTATGTACCTTTTTGACCAGCTCAGGTGTATCCACCAATGCGCGTGCCGTCCAAAGGTTACAGTTTAAATTTGCGCCCATTTGCTCCAGCGCCGTGGACATCGATCCGTCAATAATCATCTGTCCGTTTTTTTCCAATAATTCCTTAATTTTGTCTGCCATGTTTTTCCCCCTTTTTTCTTTTGTATTGTTCTTATTTTAAAGCATTTCAAAAGTTTTCTTGCCATTATATCACAGATAATTCGATTTTCCTACCTTTATTTCTCCGCTATTCTGCTATTTTTCAGTCAAAATGCTGTTCTTTTGCATGACATCCTTATAAAAATCAAGAAATGCGTGAATGGCAGGGGAACGCCACTTATTTTTATGAATCAGAAGCTGTGTCCAGACTGTCTCCATGGAGTCCTCCACCGGCAATCGTGTCACCTGCCCCGTCCGCACATAGTCCTCCGTAACGAAATCCGGCAGAAAGGAGAGCAGATTGCTTTTTTTCACCAACTCGCAAATCTGAATCGGATTCCCAATTTCCAGAATCGGACGAATTTCCATGGATTTGGACGCAAGTGCTTCATCCAGAATGGCACGATAGCTCATTTTTCGCTCCGTCAGCACAAATTCATTTCCGCATAATTCCTGCAACGTCAGCCGCCGCTTCGCAAGGGGATGATCTGTCGCCGCGATGAAGTGCGCCTGCTCCTCCTGCTCCGCGCAGATGATAAAATCGGAATCATAAATATGCCTGTCCAATGTGAATACAATATCCGCCTCATTTCTCCGCAGCATATCAAACATCTGCTCCGTACCGCCCTCCTTGATTTCCGCCCGTATCCCCGGATATTTACGGCGAAACTGCAAAAAATCCTCTTTAAAATAGCGATTGCAGATGGAGCTTGACATCGCAAGGCGAATCTCTCCCTCAATCCGTTCCCCGAATTTCAGGGATGCCAGCATTTTTTCCTGCGCATTGAGGATATTTCGCGCCTGTTGTAAGACCAGAATCCCCTCCTCTGTCAGGCTGACTCTGTGATAATAGCGGTCAAACAGCCGCACCTGCAATTCTGCCTCCAGCTGCTTAATCTGCGAGGAAACCGTAGACTGCGTATAGCCCAATTCCTTTGCTGCCGCAGAAAAGCCCGCATGCTCGCAAACGGCAATGAACGTTTTCAAGCTGTTGGTATTCATTGTAACACCCCTTTTGATATAAACGATTTTTTCGTTAGTATACAGCAAAACAATCAATTTTACAAATATTATGTTTTTTTATATAATATTCTTTATGGATGTATTATCAATTTTTCATGAAAACAAGAACAAAAAATGTCCTGTTCTTTGCAAAGCAGACAGGATCGTGTAAAGGAAAGGGGTATTCTCTCGTGAAACGTGAACAACTCGGAAGCCGTTTGGGCTTCATCATGCTTTCCGCAGGCTGTGCCATTGGCTGCGGGAATGTCTGGAAATTTCCATGGATGTGTGGACAAAATGGCGGCGGCAGCTTCATGCTGGTCTATATTCTCTGTCTGATTCTTCTGGGGATTCCCGCGCTTGTTCTGGAATTTTCCATCGGGAGAGCAGCGCAGGCAAGCCCTCTTTTCATGTATAAAAAGCTGGAAAAGCCCGGACAGAAATGGGGCATCTTCGGCTGGTTCTGTCTGGCAGGGAATATCGCGCTGATGGCATTTTACACCGTTGTCAGCGGTTGGATTATCTATTATTTCTTCCGATTCCTCACCGGGAACCATGCGAGCCTCGGCTTCGGTGCCATGATATCCTCACCATCGGTCAATGTGCTGTTCCTGCTGATTACATTGGTTGTTGCGTTCTTTATTCTTTCCTTCAATTTGCAGGGCGGTCTGGAACGTGTCACAAAATATATGATGTCTGCCCTTCTGGTGCTGATGCTCGCGCTGGCAGTACATAGCCTGCTTCTGGGCGGTGCCGGCAAAGGGATGAGCTTCTACCTCAAGCCCGATTTTTCCAAAATCAAAGGCTCCGTTGTGGTTGGTGCAATGAATCAGGCGTTCTTCACCCTGTCCACAGGTATGGGCGGCATGGCAATTTTCGGCAGCTATATCGGCAAGGAACGCTCCCTGATGGGCGAAGCAATTCATGTCATCATTCTGGATTCTCTGGTTGCCTTCCTCGCAGGCGTAATCATCTTCCCTGCCTGCTTCACCTATAACCTTGAAGTAACCGCAGGGCCCAGTCTGCTGTTTGATACCATGGCGGCTGTTTTCAATAACATGCCCGGCGGTCGTGTCTGGGGCTCCCTGTTCTTCCTGTTCATGGTATTCGCGGCATTGTCCACGGTACTCGGCGTATGCGAAAATATCCTCGCCATGATTCGTGAGCTGACAGGCTGGTCTCGCCCGAAGGGCAGTGTCATCTGCGGCATCGGCATCTTCCTGCTCGCGCTGACAACGGCACTGGGCTTCAGCATCGTTCATTTTCAACCCTTCGCAGAAGGTACAACATGGCTGGATTTCTGGGACTTCTTTGTTTCCAATAATATTCTGCCGCTTGGCTCTCTGGTGCTTGCTCTCTTCTGCTGTAATAAGTTCGGCTGGGGCTGGGATAACTTCCTTGCAGAAGCAAATAGCGGTAAGGGCCTGAAGGTGCGCCCTTGGATGAAGCCGATTTTCCGCTTCGTCCTGCCGGGGCTGATTGCCTTCATCTATATCTACGGCATGGCTACCTTCAACTGGCGTTAAAGTACATAAAAAAGGTGTTGGATAAATCCAACACCTTTTTTTATTCTAGATATAATAGAGACCGTAGTGTGCCATCCTTATAGAACGTCAGCATGTAAATATGCCCATCCTCCATCACAAGCGTCACATCCACGGAATTATGCGGTACGCCTTCCTCCGTATTATCAAAATACGCATCTCTGATTTCCCTGTCATCCCCCAGCTGCTCTGTATCAGTTTAAATTCCATGATATAGATGAATTTGTCTGTCTGCAAGACAAGGT
>OHAX01000451.1_pt1 | contig 26031 bp, 28 predicted proteins | sample 1577261 | NCBI WGS metagenome assembly OHAX01 (sample SAMEA3541483, study PRJEB24748) | human gut metagenome | biome: human gut; feature: human-associated habitat; material: faeces | place: China | collected 2012 | reverse complement strand
GGTCAATGGCCGTATGGTTCCACTGACAACCAAGCTCAAAACTGGGGATCAAGTTGAAATTATCACCAACCCCAACTCTTTTGGTCCGAGTCGTGACTGGCTCAACATGGTTAAGACCAGCAAGGCGCGCAACAAGATTCGTCAGTTCTTTAAAAATCAAGACAAGGAATTATCTGTTAACAAGGGCCGTGAGATGCTGATGGCCCAGTTCCAAGAAAACGGTTATGTGGCCAATAAGTTTATGGACAAGCGTCACATGGACGAGGTCCTTCAAAAGACCAGCTACAAGACAGAGGAAGCTCTCTATGCAGCCATTGGTTTTGGAGAAATTGGCGCTATTACGGTCTTTAACCGTTTGACCGAAAAGGAACGTCGTGAGGAAGAACGCGCTAAAGCCAAGGCGGAAGCAGAAGAGCTTGTCAAAGGTGGCGAAGTTAAGGTTGAGAATAAAGAAACCCTCAAGGTCAAACATGAGGGTGGTGTGGTCATTGAAGGAGCCTCAGGTCTCCTAGTACGAATTGCCAAGTGTTGCAATCCAGTTCCGGGTGACGACATTGTTGGTTACATTACCAAGGGTCGTGGTGTGGCTATTCATCGTGTGGACTGTATGAATCTCCGTGCCCAAGAAAACTACGAGCAACGTCTCCTTGATGTGGAATGGGAAGATCAATTCTCAAGCAAGGAATACACTGCCCACATCGATATTTATGGCCTCAACCGTACAGGGCTCTTAAATGATGTTCTGCAAGTTCTCTCAAATACGACCAAGAATATCTCAACCGTTAATGCTCAACCAACTAAGGATATGAAATTTGCTAATATCCATGTCTCCTTTGGTATTTCTAACCTCTCTACACTGACCACAGTCGTAGATAAGATTAAAAGTGTGCCAGAGGTTTACTCCGTCAAACGGACCAACGGCTAATTGTCCTAGCTCTTACTAGAAAGGCTATTATGAAAATCATTATCCAACGGGTTAAAAAAGCCCAAGTGAGTATTGAAGGTCGGGTTCATGGAAAAATTAATCAGGGGCTCTTATTACTGGTCGGTGTTGGCCCAGAGGACCAAGAGGAAGATTTGAACTATGCTGTGAGAAAGCTCGCCAACATGCGGATTTTTTCTGATGCAGAAGGCAAGATGAATCTGTCTGTCAAGGATATTGGGGGCGAAATCCTTTCTATTTCTCAGTTTACCCTCTTTGCAGATACCAAGAAGGGCAATCGTCCAGCCTTTATAGGTGCAGCCAAGCCGGATATGGCATCAGATTTCTATGATGCTCTCAATCAAAAGCTAGCACAGGAAGTACCTGTTCAGATAGGTATCTTTGGAGCGGATATGCAGGTGGAGCTGGTAAATGATGGACCAGTTACCATCATTCTTGATACTAAAAATAGATAAGAAAACCAAGCCTAGCTAGCTTGGTTTTTGTTTAGAAACACTCCCATAAAGAGATATGTTTGTTGTAAAAATCTGGATAGTTTTCTCTTAGGTGGCTAGCCGTCAGATAATAAAAAGTAGAATGGCAAGAAGTGACGATTGGCATAAGAGAGGAAAATCGCTGAGAATTAGTGAAGGCTAAAAGGACAAATAATAGAAAATCAATGGTGAGAACCCCTAAATAGTAGAAGCGAATCTTTTTATTGATTTGAGGATAAATCTCAGGGAAATGATGTTTGAGTCGGAAGACCAAGCGAAATAGCAGTAATCCCTGAGCAAGGATTAAAATGAAGCCAGAGAGTAGGAGCCAGTCCAAAGATGTCTCGGATCTGGTGTAAAAAAATGTAAATAGTAGCAAATCGCTGACTGCAATGGCTGCAAAATGGATTCTAAAGAGCTTTTTCATAGGAAAACCTCCCTCTTTTATCTAGCTTCATTCTACACTAAATGAATGGGACTTACAAGCAAAATGACAAAAAATTCCTGAAAGGAATTTCTTTCAGGAATCAGGGGTTAGTTGATTTTTTCGACATAGAGTTGTTTGGCGATATCGATGCTAACTTGGAGATCTTCACCCTTGTTGACCAGTGTAAAGGTATTGGAAAAATTATCAAACTGCTTAACTTGGAGTTGGTCACCAATATGAATCTCATACTTTTCTAAGTATTTGAGCAGATCAAAGCTATCGTGAACCCGAGTCAGGAGGTAGGTACCGGCTTCTTTGGTCTCTGCTAGTCGTAAGTTGTTGATTTCGACCAAGAGCTCTCCCTTGGCTGGGATGGTTCCTCCGTGGGGGCAGGTTTTAGGGAATCTCAGTAGTTTATCCAGTCTCTCTACGAAGAGATCGGATACAGTGTGCTCTAGGACCTCAGCTTCTTCGTGGATCTGGTCACTGGTATAGTCGAGATGGTGAACTAGAAAGACTTCAATCAACCGGTGCTTGCGATAGAGTTCTGAGACCAGTTTGAGGCCAATATCTGTCAATAGATAGCCGTTCTCCTTATCCTTGAGGATGAGATTTTCACTTTTCATGCGTTTGATCATCTCTGTTACGGCAGGTGGAGAGACCTGCATACGGGCAGCAATTTCTTTATTGGTGAGTTTTTGCATCTCCGTACCGATTTCATAAATACATTTTAGGTAGTCTTCTTTATTTGGCGTCATTCGTTTCCTCGTGTCTTTTCTCTCCATCTAGTATATCAAAAAAAGCTAGATTTCTCTAGCCTTCTGCCCTAATGGCTTTGATTTTAGTCCAGTTCTTTCACTGCAGCAATAGCAGCTTCAAAGTCTGGTTCCGTGTTGATGTTATCAACGTATTCTACGTAACGGATGACATTATCAGTGTCGAGAACAAAGACAGCACGTGCAAGGAGATGCCATTCGTTGATCAAGAGGGCATAATCGCGCCCGAAAGAATGGTCAAAGTAGTCTGAAAGCATAATGGCATTGTCAAGGCCCTCAGCCCCGCACCAGCGTCCTTGGGCAAATGGTAGGTCCATAGAAACGGTAAGAACGACTGTGTTGTCGAGGCTAGCAAGTTCTTGGTTGAATCGACGTGTTTGCGTTGAGCAGATACCAGTATCGATAGAAGGGACAACACTCAAAACTTTTTTCTTTCCATCAAAGTCAGCTAGTGTTTTTTTAGAGAGATCGGTTGTAGTGAGAGAAAAGTCAAGTGCCTTGTCTCCGACTTGCAGTTGTTTACCTGTAAAGGTTACAGGGTTTCCTAGAAAAGTGGTCATGAAACTACTCCGTTCTTTTTTCCTTTATTTTACCGAGAATTGTCAGATTTTTCCAATGATTTGACTGGAAATTGAGAGATAAAAAACGCCTGTTCACGTGAGAACGACGTTTTTAATGGATTACTTAGACAAACCTTCAGCAATCTTGTCAAGGTTGTATTTCATCATGCTGTAGTAGCTGTCGCCTTCTTTCCCTTCTTCAGCGATTGAGTCAGTAAAGATTTGTGCGTAGATTGGGATATTTGTGTCTTGTGAAACAGTCTTCATTGGACGGTCATCGACACTTGATTCAACAAAGAGGGATGGAACTTTCGTTTGGCGAAGTTTTTCAACCAAGGTCTTGATTTGTTCCGGTGTCCCTTCTTCTTCTGTGTTGATTTCCCAGATGTAGGCACTTGGTACACCGTAAGCTTTAGAGAAGTATTTGAAGCATCCTTCGCTGGTTACGATGAGTTTCTTCTCAGCAGGGATATTGTTAAATTTCTCTTTGGCTTCCTTGTCCAGTTTGTCTAGTTTTTCAGTATAGTCTTTGAGATTTTTTTCGTAGAATTCCTTGTTGCTAGGGTCTTTTGCAATGAGCTGTTTAGCGATGTTCTTTGCATAAATCATCCCATTTTCAAGGTTGAGCCAAGCGTGTGGGTCTTCTTTGCCTTTCTCGTTTTGGCCCTCAAGGTAGATGATGTCTACACCATCGCTAACTGCAAAGTAGTCTTTGTTTTCAGTTTTCTTGGCATTTTCGACCAATTTGGTAAACCAAGCATTGCCACCTGTTTCAAGGTTGATACCGTTATAGAAAATCAAATCAGCTTGAGAAGTTTTCTTAACGTCTTCAGGAAGTGGTTCGTATTCGTGTGGGTCTTGACCAACAGGAACGATACTATGAAGATCAATCTTGTCACCAGCGATATTTTTGGTAATATCAGCGATGATTGAGTTTGTAGCAACAACTTTTAGTTTTTGACCAGAAGCCGTATCTTTTTTTCCGCTAGCACATGCTACAAGAGCAATGACGGAAAGAAAGAGTACAAGCAATGTACCTAATTTTTTCATTAGATTCCTCCAGAAGGGTTTCCCCGTTATTTAATGATTTTTTTGTTTTTCAGTTTCAAGTATCGTTGCTTAGGAGAGATAAAGAAACTGATTAGAAAGAAGCTGGCGGATGTGAGCACGATGCTCGATCCTGCTGCGAGATTGAAACTATAGCCGATAAAGAGCCCTACAACAGAAGCCAGAGCTCCTAGGCCTGATGAAAGAAAAATCATGCTCTTTAGGCTATTAGCATAAAGGTAAGCCGTCGCAGCTGGGGTGATCAACATGGCCACGATAAGAATGGTTCCAACACTTTGCATGGCGGTGACGGATACAAGGGTCAAGAGCACCATGAGTAGATAGTGGTAGAAATTAACGGGCATTCCCATTGCTTTAGCCAGGAGCTCGTCAAAGGATGTAATCAATAGTTGTTTAAAGAAAATCCCAATAATCAAGAGAATCAATGCCCCCACACCAATGGTAATCCACATGTCCGTATCTTGGACAACGAGGATATTCCCAAAAAGGATATGGAAGAGGTCTATCGAACTCTTGGCAACACTAATCAAGATGACACCTAAGGCTAAGAAAGATGAAAAGGTAATACCAATGGCAGTGTCACTCTTGATGATAGAGTTTCCCTTGATGTAGGTAATGATGATGGAAGCCATCAAACCAAAGATGATCGCTCCAATAAAGAAATCAATTCCCAGGATAAAGGAAAGGGCTACGCCGGGCAAAACTGCGTGAGAGATGGCATCTCCCATGAGAGACATACCACGTAGGATGATAAAACATCCCACAGCACCAGCAACAACTCCGATGACAATAGCTGTGATCAAGGCGTTTTGTAGGAAATGGAAATGTTGCAATCCATCGATAAATTCTGCTATCATAGGCCACCTCCATTGAAAAAGAGTTTGCTACCGTAGGCCTTTTTGAGATTGGCCTCGGTAAAGGTTTCTTCGGTCGGACCAAGGTCTATTAATTCTCGATTGAGAAGCAAAACTTGGTCGAAATAATGGGGGACTTTGCTGAGGTCATGATGGACGATGAGAACTGTTTTACCAGCTTTTTTAAGATCTCTCAGTGTATTCATGATAATCTCTTCACTAACCGAGTCAATCCCGACAAATGGCTCATCTAGAAAGATGTAGTCTGCTTCCTGCACTAAGCAACGGGCAATCAACACACGTTGGAATTGTCCTCCTGAGAGCTGGCTGATTTGGCGATCAGCATAGTCTGAAAGTCCAACGATTTCAAGTGCATCTGCCACTTTTTTCCAGTGGCTGGCTTTTAAGGTGTGAAAGAGTGGGATGGATGGATAGAGTCCCAGAGAGACGCATTCCTTGACCTTGATAGGGAAATTGTAGTCGATATGGATTTTTTGCTCGACATAGGCAACTCGATGTAAAGATTTCTTAACTTCTTTGTCATCGAGAAAGGCCTGACCTTCGTGTGGGATAATTCCCAACATACTTTTTAATAAAGTTGATTTTCCAGCACCGTTTGGACCAATAATTCCGGTAATAGTTGGTCCGTGGAGCACTAGTGAAATATCCTTTAGTGCCAACGTTTCTTTGTAGGAGACACTGAGGTGTTCAATACGTATCATAACAAATTCCTCCCTCCTGTATTTAATATACCTTAAAAAAAAAATTAAGTCAAGTTAATTTTTAAAAAATTTAAAATAATAACTGAAAAATGAGAGACCGTTTTTAATTGCATTCCCAAGTGTTTTTTGCTAAGCTAAGAATAACTGAAAAAATGAAAGCGAGAACAAGATGACACGTTATCAAGACGATTTTTATGATGCAATCAATGGCGAATGGGAAAAGACAGCTGTCATTCCAGCTGATAAATCTCGAACAGGTGGTTTTATTGACCTTGACGAGGAAATTGAAGAGTTGATGCTGGCGACTACGGACAAGTGGTTGGCGGGTGAAGAGGTCCCAGAGGATGCTATCCTCGCAAACTTTGTTAAGTACTATCGTATGGTACGTGATTTTGATAAGAGGGAAGTTGATGGGGTTAAGCCTGTCCTTCCTCTACTCAAGGAATACCAGGATTTGGAGAGCTTTGCAGATTTTACTAGCAAATTGGCAGAATTTGAACTAGCTGGTAAACCAAATTTTCTTCCATTTGGTGTATCGCCAGACTTTATGGATGCCAGAACCAATGTTCTCTGGGCAAGTGCACCAGGAACAATCTTGCCAGATACAACCTACTACGCTGAAGACCATCCTCAGCGTAAGGAACTCTTGACTCTTTGGAAGGAAAGTACCACGAATCTTCTCAAAGCCTATGATTTTTCAGATGAGGAAATCGCAGACTTACTAGAGAAGAGATTGGAATTGGACCGTCGTATCGCAGCGGTGGTTCTTTCTAACGAAGAAAGTTCAGAATATGCCAAACTTTACCATCCATATGCCTTTGAAGATTTCAAGAAATTTGCCCCTGCCCTACCTCTGGATGACTTCTTCCAAGCAGTGATTGGACAAACTCCAGATGAGGTTATCGTAGACGAGGAACGTTTCTGGCAAGCAGCAGACCAATTCTATAGTGAAGAAGCGTGGCCTCTACTTAAAGCAACCTTGATTTTGGGCGTTGTCAATCTCTCAACAAGCTATCTCACAGACGAGATTCGTGTCTTGTCAGGTGCTTATGGTCGTGCTCTTTCAGGTGTTCCAGAAGCTCAGGACAAGGTCAAGGCAGCTTATCACTTGGCTCAAGGTCCCTTTAAGCAAGCCCTTGGTCTCTGGTACGCGCATGAAAAATTCTCTCCAGAAGCTAAGGTAGATGTAGAGAAAAAAGTAGCAACTATGATTGACGTTTATAAGGAACGCTTGGCTAAGAACGACTGGCTCACGCCTGAAACACGTGACAAGGCCATTGTCAAACTCAATGTCATCAAGCCTTATATCGGTTATCCAGAGGAATTGCCAGAACGTTACAAGGATAAGGTAGTGGACGAAACTGCCAGTCTCTTTGAGAATGCCCTAGCCTTTGGGCGTGTGGAAATCAAGCATAGCTGGAGCAAGTGGAACCAGCCGGTTGATTACAAGGAGTGGGGAATGCCAGCTCACATGGTCAATGCCTACTACAATCCTCAGAAGAACTTGATTGTCTTCCCAGCTGCTATTTTACAGGCTCCATTCTATGACTTGCATCAGTCGTCTTCAGCCAACTATGGTGGTATTGGTGCTGTTATTGCCCATGAGATTTCTCATGCCTTTGATACAAATGGTGCTTCTTTTGATGAAAATGGTAGTCTCAAAGACTGGTGGACAGAAAGCGACTATACTGCCTTCAAGGAAAAGACTCAGAAAGTTATCGACCAGTTTGATGGTCAAGAATCTTACGGAGCAAGGATCAACGGAAAACTAACCGTATCAGAAAATGTTGCCGACCTAGGAGGAATTGCTGCAGCCCTTGAAGCTGCCAAGAGAGAACCAGACTTCTCTGCTGAAGAATTCTTCCACAACTTTGCTCGTATCTGGCGCATGAAAGGCCGTCCTGAGTTGATGAAACTCATGGCCAGTGTCGATGTCCACGCACCTGCCAAACTCCGTGTCAATGTCCAAGTACCAAACTTCGATGACTTCTTTACAACTTATGATGTCAAAGAAGGTGACGGTATGTGGCGTTCACCAGAGGACCGTGTGATTATTTGGTAAAACAAAAACCAAGGATGCTATCCTTGGTTTTTGTTTGCTAGAAAAAGGGATTAAAAGTCTTTTCGTGAGCGATAGTCGTAGCTGGACCATGCCCAGGATAGACATCGTAGTTAGGAAGAGTAAAGAGTTGCGTCTGAATGCTTTGGAGGAGTTGTTCCGTGCTACCTGTAGGAAGGTCTGTCCGTCCGATGGTTTCTCGGAATAGAGCATCTCCTGTCAAGACTAGATGGGCATCAGGAAAGACCAGGGAAACACCGCCAATAGAGTGCCCTGGAGTTGGTAGAACGGTAAAACGAAATTCCTCAAGCTGGTATTCTTCATGAAAGGCAAAGGTGTGTTCTGCTGGTTTACAGACGACATCAGTCATATCGTCGTGACGAGGGAGGCCAGAAAGATTATCGACTGGAGTATAAAGCCAAGATGCTTCACTCTCTGCTACATAAACTGGAGGATTTCCAAAAGTCTCGCGAACTAGGTCCAGACTCATAATATGGTCGTAGTGGGTATGGGTCAGGAGAATCGCGCAGATTGGTTTGTTGATTTTCTTAATAGTCTTGCGAATAGCTTCCCAATGGCTGCCTGGGTCAACCACAATCAAGTGTTGATCCCCTTCCAGATAATAAGTGTTTTCATAAGCAACGGGATTCACGGTTTTATGGATTTTCATACTGGCTCCAATCTCAAAGAATGTACTAAACTAAGTATAGCATAGAAGAGGATACTTAGGGTATCAGAAAGTCTTTTTCGTGCCTTGACGATTTTTCCAAGCTTGGTATCGGGTGTCAATCAAGAGTTGGGTTAAGCGCTCCATGGTTTCTCTTTCTTCGGGAGTGAGGGATTGAGCTTGTACAAAGAGTTGATGAATGTGTTCAATGACATTGAAGGAAGAAAGATCGTTGATAGAGGAGATGCCCGCATCGAGAATGATTCCAAAAAAGAGGTCAAAGTAGAGCTGCAGTTCTTCGTCAGGAACTGTTTCAACCCATTCCTTAAAGGTTGTATCGACTTGTTGGCTGTCACTATTGGTCTCGTCTAGTTGGACAAAGTATTTGTCTTCGATCTGCCAACTAAAGGTGTCATGCTGGGCAAGACCGCCTAAGGCAGTGCTTCGAACGACGATTTTTTTATCAGGAATTTCCAGCATCATCCCGATGATAGAACCTTGTGGGACAAATACTTTCGTTCTTTCCATCATGTTTTGATAGCCTGGTGTTTCGGTTAGTTCCTTGTGAAGTCCAGGGGCATCAAAAGTATAGATAGCGATAATGTTTTTCTGCAAATTTGGATCAAGTTGACTGGCAGCATAGACAGCTAGATTGCCCCCTTTTGAATGCCCTGCTAGGATGATCTTTTGATTGGGATGTTGGGCAAAAAAGTCCTCTAAATACTGGAGGGCATGTTTTTGAGCTGGGATTTCCTTCATATAGGTCATATGGAAATCTTCTTTCCAGCCAATGATGCTGTCATCAGTTCCACGAAAGACAAGCAAATAGGTATCGAGACTGATACGATAAGTCATAGCTGCAAACTGTTTTTGCAATTCAGGATCGATATCGTTGATAAAGTCTGAGAGCTTGCAATTTTTAAAGCGTTTGTGTTGAGAGAGTTGATCCAACAACTGGAGACGGTTTTTATTGGTCAACATCGTCGTGTCTCTAGGAATTTGGGGTGCTAGATCTATGAGACGCTGGGGTTTTTGAGCGACTACATCATCAAAAGGAAGGTAGGTTAATTCGGTCAAGGCAAGAACATCTAACTCGTTCACGGGAAGGTCATAAAAGGAATCGTATGCTACATCATTCAAGTAGTCAAAAATATTAGCCATAAAAGCTCCTTTCTTTATGTTTATCCTACCACATTTACCTAGAATTAGCTAGTAGGCTTGTTTAGTCTCCCTGAATAATGACCTAGTAGTTAGATATACAGAAGACAGATTGCTTTTATTTCAAACCTCTAAATGAACTTACTTGGATATTTTTGTTATCAATGCCATTCTCCTTTAAAAAATTCTTCATCTCATTTACATCATCAGGTTGACCTGTGACGAGATAGCTGGCTTGATTGCCGTATTCATCAATAGCACGTTTTAAAAATTCTTGACTTTGAGAAAATTCATCGCTAGTTTTATAAGTAAAATTCGATGTTTTTTGAGCCAGTTCCTTCATCTCATTATCGAAAATAGTAACTCCTTTGTCAAAATGGTTGAGAATAATTGGAGCTTTACCAGCCCATTCTTTGATAAGGGGACGTAAAGCAGAAATGCCAACATCAGATGCAAAACAAACTAGTGGCTGATTCGTATCTTTAACGGTTAAAGAGGAATCCAGCCAACTCATCTCAATCTCACTGTCAGCCGGTAACTGTGTCAAGGTTTCCTTAAAGTGGCTACCACTATTATGCGTTAAAATGAGGATCTCATCTTCATCAGGTGTGGAGGCAATGGTTAGCCATCGACTGGTCTGCTCTCCCTTAGCTTCGTTTTTCCTAGAAGCGGACGATGTATCAGGGAGTGTAAACTTAGCATAAGCCCCAGCTTTCCAGGTTTGATGACTCGGCTTTGTGATATGAATTAAATACAGATCTCCGGTAGGGTTTTCGATGGATTTTATCGATAATGTCTGACTTCGTCCAAGATAGGCTATGGCACCCCAAGTTATAAGGGCTAGTAATCCAAGTGTTGATAGAATGATAATAAACATTTTTTACCTCTTTTCATTTTTTTATGACTCTTATTCTTAATTATTGAATGAACTATAATTAAATTCATTCACGAGTTTTCAAAAAATAAAGAAAACCATTTTCTTTATTTTAGAACTCCTTTTATGAAGTTGGTTGCAAGTATTTCGATAGTTTTGCCTATATCTGGAAAATCTTTTTCCGTGATATGCATATCCATGTAGTAAAATAGGTTGTAAACTTGTAAAATCTCTTGAATCTTTTCTGGAGAATACCCTTCAGTCTGCATACGATTTGTAAAAGTTTTTACTAGAAACTGATGAAATGGATTTGTGACTTTGCCTTCTTCTGAGGAATAGTAGCTATGCAACTCATCGGCTATGGCAGGATTGTACCATTCTGCAAGGATTTTATTGGAAGAAACGAGTGCTCTGGACTGAGCAAAGAGTTGACTAATAAGATCAATCATATCAATTTCCCAATCCAGTTCTTCAATCATAGCTTGGCGAACACGGTTGTTTTCATCTATATAGATGTCTAGAAAAATGGCTTCTTTACTCTCGTAATAGTTATAAAAAGAGCCGACTGCTACACCAGCTTGCCTAGCGATTTCTGAAATTCCTGTCGCCTTGTAACCCTTTTTCGAAAAAACGTCATAAGCCGCTGTTTTTAAAGCTTGTTTTTTGTCCAATCTGACTTTACCTCCTTTAAGCATGAATGAATGATTTATTTTGTTCATTCATACTTTAACAAATCCTAGCTGGCTTGTCAAGAAGAAGGATAAATGAATTAGTTTAAAGCAATTACATTTATAAACAGAAGAGTTACATAAGCTTACAAAGCATTTATTTTGATGAGATTGCTTATTTTAAATCTATTCTTTAAGTAAAAAAACACGGACCAAATGAGCACAAAAAAGGAAATATAGGATAAGGCTGGAACTATAGTTAAAAATAAGGTATGATATCAATGGGATTATTCTCTATTTAGCTTTCGCTTCCTAACCTGGATTTGAAAAATAGATAGCCAAATAGTTGAGATACTAATCCATAGTTTTTTTTATTAAGGCATTTGATATTTTGGACAAGAGTAAAGGAGGAGCGCATGCACAAGATTTTACTAGTAGAAGATGATCAAGTCATTCGTCAACAAGTTGGGAAATTGCTCTCTGAGTGGGGCTTTGAGGTCGTTTTGGTAGAAGACTTTATGGAAGTGTTGAGTTTATTTGTCCAGTCGGAACCTCATTTGGTTCTGATGGATATTGGCCTACCTCTTTTTAATGGCTATCACTGGTGCCAGGAGATTCGCAAGATTTCCAAGGTACCTATCATGTTTCTGTCTTCGAGAGATCAGGCTATGGATATCGTCATGGCGATCAATATGGGAGCGGATGACTTTGTAACCAAGCCTTTTGATCAGCAGGTTCTCCTTGCCAAGGTTCAGGGTTTATTGCGCCGTTCCTATGAGTTTGGGCGAGATGAGAGTTTGCTGGAGTATGCAGGTGTTATTCTCAATACCAAGTCTATGGACCTGCACTATCAGGGTGAAGTCTTGAGCTTAACCAAGAATGAATTTCAGATTCTACGAGTTTTGTTTGAACATGCGGGTAATATCGTGGCGCGTGATGACCTGATGCGGGAACTCTGGAATAGCGATTTTTTCATCGATGACAATACCTTGTCTGTCAACATTGCTCGCTTGCGCAAAAAGTTGGAGGAGCAAGGCTTGGCAGGATTTATCGAAACCAAGAAAGGGATAGGATACGGACTGAAACATGCTTGATTGGAAATTATTTTTTCTGGCCTATCTGCGTTCTCGCAGTCGTCTTTTTGTCTATATTTTTTCATTGGGCTTTCTTGTTTTTCTCTTTCAGTTTTTATTCGCTAGTATAGGATTTTATTTCTTCTATTTTTTCCTCCTCAGTAGCTTTTTGACCCTTTTATTTTTGGTTTGGGATATTTTTGCAGAAGCTCAGATTTATCGGCAGGAAGTACTGTATGCTGAAAGGGACCCAAAGTCTCCTTTGGAATGTGTGCTAGCGGAAAAACTCGAAGAGCGTGAGTCTGAATTGTATCAAAAGAAGTCAGAAGCCCAAAGTAAACTGACGGATTTGCTTGACTACTACACCTTGTGGGTTCATCAGATCAAGACCCCCATTGCGGCTAGTCGACTTTTAGTGGCAGAAGTTTCTGATCGGGAGGTCAAGCAGCAACTGGAACAGGAAATCTTTAAGATTGACTCCTATACCAATCTGGTGTTGCAGTATCTTCGTTTGGAAAGCTTCCACGATGACTTGGTATTTGAAAAGGTTCAAGTGGATGACTTAGTTAAGGAAGTGGTTCGTAAGTATGCTCTTTTCTTTATCCAAAAGGGACTGACGGTCAATCTACATGACCTTGACAAAATCATCGTGACCGATAAGAAGTGGCTGTTGGTCGTCATTGAACAAATCCTCTCAAACAGCCTCAAATATACCCAGAAAGGTGGACTAGAGATTTATATGGAAGGTCAGGAGCTCTGTATCAGGGATACGGGAATTGGGATAAAAAACAGCGATGTGCTCCGAGTCTTTGAACGAGGATTTTCAGGCTACAATGGGCGTTTGACCCAGCAGTCGTCTGGACTTGGCCTCTACCTATCTAAGAAAATTTCTGAAGAACTGGGCCACCAGATTCGTATCGAGTCTGAGGTTGGAAAAGGAACGATAGTGCGGATTCAGTTTGCTCAAGTGAACTTAGTCCTTGAGTGAGAAGAGTAGATAAGAGCCCAGGATAAGACAACTGGGTTTTTCTATCTTTAACTGTGTATCCTAGTAAATTATTTTATCTACTATAAATAAATCTCTGAGGGATATGAAGACCACGAACGAAAAGGTAGGTCTAGATCAAAAGCAGATTAAGCAAACCATTAACAAGCAAATCTTGACAGTTTTCTTCCTTCCTGTAATTTTTGCATTTCTCCATTGGCCTTTGCTTATCATATGCTTAGTTTAGTTCTCGAGGTCATTGAAGTAGTCGATGATACCATTAGGTTGACGATAACTTTCTCTATCTGTTCAATTTATAGATTTCTTCACATAAATACTGTAAAATTTTTGGTATAATGTTAAGGATAGATTGATGGATATTTAAAGGATAATTTTCAAAAAAATAACAGGTGAGCATTTAAAATATGTAAGATTGGACAGAAGTCTCTCTACCATCATCCATGCAGAAACAAAATTATATGAAATAAAAGGAGTAACCAATGACCAGAAACTATTCAACACGGGAATACCGTGAGAAATTATATGATGACCTTCATGTTCGATTAAGTAATATATTGATTTTAATGTGTTCGATTTTTATTGCCTCTATAGGCCTAAATATGAATTCAACAGCTGTCGTTATTGGAGCTATGCTGATTTCTCCTCTTATGACACCGATTGCTGGACTGGGGTTTGGTTTAGCTATTTTTGATACGCGTTTAATCGAGCGATCTCTAAAGGTTTTATTTACTCAAGTATTGGTCAGTTTGCTTGTATCGGCTCTGTATTTCTGGATTTCTCCCTTATCCTATGCAAGTAGCCAGTTGATTGCACGAACCTCTCCAACCATTTGGGATATTCTCATTGCTATTGCGGGTGGGATAGCAGGTGTCATTGGTTCAAGGAAAAAAGAAGCAAACAATATCGTGCCAGGAGTAGCCATTGCAACAGCTCTGATGCCACCTATCTGTACTGCGGGTTATGGCTTAGCTATTGGAAATGTACGATTTTTATTTGGAGCTCTCTATCTTTTCTTGATCAATTGTGTCTTTATCATGCTAACCAACATTGTTGGAACAAAAATTATGATGAAAAAATCTGCCTTAAGTTCATTTAAAGAGCTAAACATTAAAATGAAAATTGGCTTGATATCCTTGATTGTATTATTGGTTCTTCCAGCCAGCTATTCAGCAGTCACTCTGACGATGAATGAAAAACGAAAACAAGAGATCAAACAGTTCGTAGGAAAAGAGTTCGCCAATTATACGGTCATTAATCAAGTTTACAAGTCAAAGAAAAATGAATTGGTCTTGACGGTTGTTGGAGATCCGATTTCAGAAGAAGAATTAGAAACAATTCGCCAAAAACAAGCCTCTTACGGTATTGAATCTGTTCAATTGAAAGTCAATCAAGTCCATAATTCGCAAAAATTAGATAGTGAGATGACCAAGGAATTTTATGAAACCATTGACAAGTATATTGATCAAAAACTATCTAAAAAAGATTCACAAGATGACCTCGCAAAAGAAAATAAAGCAGATAAGGATTGAGGATAGTCAACTTATCTAACTCATGAAAGCAAATCTTGTGTGGTGGTTTGGCCAATCACTACTAGCTCAGATTAAATGAAATATAAAAAGCAACAGCTGAAATAGTTGTTGCTTTTTCTGGCTCTGAAAATACTTCTCAGACTGTGATTGTTTTATTTCTCAACGCGTGATTTGTTGGCGATATCAGCTAGGATAGATTCAACAAAGTCATCAACTGAGACAGTGTGTGTTTCTTTTTGGCCGTAGCGGCGAACGTTGACGGTTCCGTCTTCCATTTCCTTATCCCCAACGATCAATTGGTAAGGAATCTTGCTTGTTTGTGAAGCACGAATCTTGAACTGCATTTTTTCATTGCGTTCATCCACATCAGCACGAACCCCACGGTCACGTAGTTTCTTAGCCACTTCCCAAGCATAGTCCACGTGTTTTTCGTTAGATACTGGGATGAGGGTTACTTGGTGTGGTGCAAGCCATGTTGGGAAGGCACCCTTGTAGTTCTCAATCAAGATAGCTGTGAAGCGTTCCATGGTTGAGATAACTCCACGGTGAATCATGACTGGACGGTGTTCCTCACCATCTGCTCCAACATATTTGAGGTCGAAGCGTTCTGGAAGCAAGAAGTCAAGCTGGATAGTAGAAAGGGTTTCTTCTTTACCGAGGGCAGTTTTAACCTGGATATCCAATTTTGGTCCGTAGAAGGCTGCTTCACCTTCAGCTTCAAAGTAGTCCAGTTCCATATCATCCATAGCTGCTTTCAACATGCGTTGTGCATTTTCCCACATCTCATCGTTGTCAAAGTATTTGTGTTTATCTTCTGGGTCACGATAAGACAAGCGGAAACGGTAATCTGTCAAATTAAAGTCTTCATACACGTCGATAATCAATTGAAGAATTTTCTTGAATTCTTCCTCAATTTGTTCTGGAGCTACAAAAGTATGACCATCATTTAGGGACATTTCACGTACACGTTGAAGACCTGTAAGGGCGCCAGATTTTTCATATCGGTGCATCATGCCAATCTCAGCGATACGGATTGGTAATTCACGGTATGAGTGTACATGGTGTTTATAAACTTCGATATGGTGAGGACAGTTCATTGGGCGGAGGACAAACTCTTCACCGTCCCCCATGTCCATAGTTGGGAACATATCTTCACGGTAGTGATCCCAGTGACCAGAAGTTTTATAGAGTTCCACTGAAGCAATTGGTGGAGTGTAAACATGTTGGTAGCCTGCAGCGATTTCCTTGTCGACAATGTAGCGTTCCAATTCACGACGGATAGTCGCTCCGTTTGGCAACCAGAATGGAAGTCCTTGTCCGACTTCTTGTGAAATCATGAAGAGGTCAAGCTCTTTACCGAGTTTACGGTGGTCACGTTCCTTGGCTTCTTCACGCATTTGAAGGTAGTTCTTCAAGTCTTTCTTGTCAAACCAAGCTGTACCGTAGATTCGTTGCATCATCGCGTTGTCGCTATTTCCACGCCAGTAGGCACCAGCTACGTTGAGCAGGTGGAAGATTTGGATACGACCTGTTGATGGGACGTGCGGACCACGGCAGAGGTCCACGTATTCGCCCTGACGGTAGATAGTCAAACCGCCTTCGTCTTCTGAGTGTTCTTCAATCAATTCCAATTTGTAAGGGTCGTTCTTGAAGATTTCACGGGCCTCGTCCTTAGTCACTTCTTCACGGATTGATGGGAAGTTTTCTTTAACGATTTTCTTCATTTCTTCTTCGATACGAGGCAGGTCCTCGTTAGAGATTTGACCAGCTTGATTGTCCGTATCGTAGTAGAAGCCATCTTCGATAGCTGGACCGACACCCAAATGAATGTCTGGAAAGAGGCGACGAGCTGCTTGGGCAAACAAGTGAGCAGCTGAGTGGCGCAAGATTGGAAGAGCATCTTCGTGATCTGGTGTCACAATTTCGATACTTCCGTCTTCAGTGATAGCACGAGTAGTGTCGATGAGTTTGCCGTTGAATTTACCAGCCAAGGCTTTTTTTGCTAGGGAATTGCTGATGCTTTGCGCAATTTCAAAAGTTGTCACGCCAGATTCGAATTCACGAACAGCGCCATCAGGGAAAGTAATCTTAATCATGGTTTTCTCCTTATAAAGTTTTTATTAGCCTAGTTATAGTAAAGGTGCCCTTGAAATATAAATAGAAATTCCTTTTGATTTTTCGTTAATAAAACAAAAAGCGACATCCTTAAAAGGACGTCGCAACGTGGTTCCACCTTCATTTATGTTCCTCAAAAAAGAGGGACACCTCTGATTGGCTTTAACGTAGCCACCGTTTTATGTTTGCATAAAAGTCAGTAGAGTAGTATCAGTTTAGGCTTTCTATGCGTTTCCAGCAACCACGCACTCTCTAGTAGAAAGGGACTAAGTGACTTGTCTCTATGCATTATTATAGCATGATTGCGAGAATTTTCAAGGTTTTTGTATAATTTTTTTGTTTTTCTCTCTTTGGAAGACATGTTTGATACCCATACCAGCAGCCAAGCCAAGTAGGGCAAAGAGTTCATAAGCTAGGAAATAAACGAGAATGAATTCATTGAAAGTAATGATGGTAAAGCAATAGAGAAGAGCAATACCAAGCAGCCACCACAGTGAGAATTGGAAACGGTAGCTATAAAGAAGGGACACGATGAAGGTTGCCAAAGGTGAAAAGAGGATGATGTTGTAAATGTAGAGCCCTTTCAGCGTATAAGGATCAGATATCAGCAGTAAAAGCAACTCATAGAGGGGCCAGTAAAAGAAGGATAGGACAAGGTAGTATGGAATATACTTAAGATATTTCCGCATGGCAATAGTCCTCCAATCTACAAAAATTGAGAGATGTTGAAGACCACATAATCCTAAATGAAGGGGAACTCTCTACTCATATTATAGCACGCCTTGGAAGCCTTTACAAGTTAATCCAGTGAGTAGTGATAGTGCTCTTTTTGAGTGTTTTCTGCTATAATACTAACAAAAGAAGTAAGAGAAAATGAGGAGAAAGGATGACGAAAATAGCAGTTCTTTCAGACATACATGGGAATACGACAGCCTTGGAAGCTGTACTGGCTGATGCTAAAAAGGCAAAGGTAGATGAGTACTGGCTTTTGGGGGATATTCTTATGCCGGGAACGGGACGTAGAAGGATATTGAATCTTTTAGCGGCTTTGCCTATTACTGTAAGAGTTCTTGGTAATTGGGAGAATAGTCTCTGGCGAGGTTTGCATCGTAAGCTAGATCCTACAAAAGCGAGTCATCGCTATCTCCTACGTCAATGCCAGTATATATTAGAAGAAATCAGCCCTGAAGAAATCGAAGACCTCCACAATCAACCCATGCAAGTTCATCGTCAGTTTGGTGATTTGATGGTGGGAATCACTCACCATCTCCCTGATAAAAACTGGGGTAGGGAGTTGATTCATACGGGAAAACAAGATGATTTTGATAGATTAGTGACGAATCCACACGCCTCCATCGCAGTATATGGTCATATTCACCAACAGTTGCTTCGTTATGGAAGTGATGGACAGTTGATTCTTAATCCGGGTTCGATTGGGCAACCCTTCTTTTTAGATGCGGGATTACGTAAGGACCTACGGGCTCAGTATATGATTTTAGAGTTTGATGAAGCAGGTTTGGCTGATGTTGATTTTCGTCGAGTGGATTATGATGTAGAAGCTGAATTGCAGTTGGCCAAAGATTTAAAGCTCCCCTATTTCCAGGTCTACTATGAAAGTTTGGTAAATGGGATTCACCATACTCATAACCAAGAACTTCTGTATGAGATTGCCCAAGAACAGGGACATGATATTGAGTTGGATGCATGGTTAGATAGTAGTAATGATTGACATGACATCAAAAAGGGGTATAATGGGTATGATAAGAGAGATGATGAGAATCTCAGGTGAAAGGGGAACAAAATGCAAATTTCAAGTCGATTTACCATTGCGACCCATATGCTAATTATCATTGCTATCAAGGGACAGGAAAGCAAGGTGACCAGTGATTTTCTCGCAGCTAGCGTTGGAGTTAATCCAGTCATTATCCGTAAGACTTTGTCGCAACTCAAAAAAGCAGGATTGATTTCAGTTGCTCGTGGGACGGGTGGTACTGAAATTATCAAAGACCTCCAAGATATTAGCCTTTTTGATGTTTATCAGGCAGTCGAATGTTTAGGAAAATCTGGTAAGCTCTTTAGTTTCCATGACAATCCCAATCCTAACTGTCCAGTAGGGGCTAATATTCATAAGGTCTTGGATCAGAAATTGCTGGATATCCAAGTAGTTATGGAAAATCAACTTCGTCAGATGAGTCTGGCTCAGGTTGTGGCAGATGCAGAAGCAAGAATAGCAAAATAAGAGGACTAGGCTCCTCTTTTTCTATTGCCATAATTATGGTAAAATGTAGTTATCAAAGGAGGAGACTATGTACTTTATCACAGGATTTTTTGTCCTACTTTTTCTCGTTTCGTTTTTAAGGGACAATCGCAGTCTCTGGAATCCAGCTCTCTTGCTTTTGTCTTTACTCTTTTCTTATATGTCTATTGCCAATCTTTTTTACGAAGCTGGGCAAGAAGAATTGCACATGATTTTCTTTGCAGTGATTTTTCTCTTGCTCCCTTTTTTAGTTTTTCTAAGTGGTTTTTTTCTTATTTATAATGGATTTGTGTTATTGAAAAAAGAAGGAAAATCCAAGGCAAATTATTTGTCTCTAGGATTAGGTTGCGTGATTCTATTCTTTTTTGTGATCATGGCGATTCGAGTGAGCGATACCAAGGGCTTGTTTTACACCAATCATCTAGTGAATATTATCTTTTTCTTTTTGATTTATTCGTATTTGATTTTTGGTTTTGCCTTTGCAGGATTTCTGCTTTATTCTATCCTGTATCTTTTTATTCCTAAGAAAAAATATTATGATTTTATTATCATTCACGGAGCAGGTTTGTTGAATGGAGAAAAAGTGACTCCCTTACTGAAGAGTCGCATTGATAAGGCAGTAGAAGCTTATCACCAGTCTCTCAATCCCAATGTTAAAATCATCGCAAGTGGTGGTCGAGGTGGGGATGAGAAGATTTCCGAAGCTCAGGCAATTTGTAATTATTTGCTGGAAGAGACGGATGTTCCGAGAGAAGCGATTCTCCTAGAGGAAGACTCAACGACGACCTATGAGAATCTTCTCTTCTCAAAAGAAATGGGAGAGAAGCTGGTGGCCAGTCCACGTTTTCTCTTTGTGACCAATGATTACCATGTTTTTCGTACCAGTACCTATGCTCGCCGTATTGGGATGAAGGGAGATGGCCTTGGTTGCCGTACAGCCGCCTACTATATCCCATCGGCCTTTATCAGAGAATATATTGCTCTATGTGTGAAGATGAGATGGCTTTTTATCGCCTTCTATATTTTATTAATTTTAGCTCTGATCTTCTCCTATAGAGGTGTTCTATGGTAATATGTAAAATTCATATTGTAATTCTTGTTAGAATCTCTAAAAAATCTTGTAGTAACCCTAAGGGAAAAATTGTCACTAGTAATGAAAGAGCAGGGTAAGTGATTGTGAGTGCGGTTTTTGGAACGGCTTCATGATTGCTCGTCAATCAATTGAACAATTTCTAACCTAGTTGCAGATTTTCAGAGAGAGTCAAAAATAGGCAACTGAATATGAGTAGACTAGAATTTTACACTCAACGACAAATAAAAATGTGAACAACAACAGAGGTTCACATTTTCTTTTTGGTCTATGGCAAAATGGCTTTTAGTTCCTTCAGGATAGTTTGCAAGGTTACGATCGCTTGTTCTCCTTGTTGTGGTTGATAGAGTAGTTGGAAATACTTGCGAATAGTTTCTTCAAATTGTTTAGGGAGGAGAGTACAATTGGTCTTTGCGTACTCCAACATTCGTTTTTCACCAGGATGGGTTTGCTCATTGAGCGCAAATAACAAGTCAAAGTAGGAAGCAAAAAATTCACTTGTACGATGATTCATACTGAGAAAATCTTGGCGTTTGATAGCTTTTTCTACTTGGTGAGAGAAGGCAGGCATAGCTTGTTCTATCAAAAGGAGTTGCCTTTCAATGATATGCTTTTTGAGTTCTTGTGGATAGGGAATCTGGTAGGCTCTTTGGAGCGAAGCATAGTGTCCATTCGGATCGTATAGAATCTTGCTGTGGAGTAGATTGTGCCACATACAGGTTGTATAAGCATTTTGAGCTTTGTGTTGAAAAACGGTTGAGTTCAATTCTTGTTCAAACGACTCCAACGAACGATAAATCAACTCGATTTGGATACCGTTGTTTAGTACACAGTCGTCCTCTAATTCCCAAAACTGGTTTCCAATTTCCATATAGGAGCAATAGTTGCTAAGAATGATTTGACGAGTCTTCTCGTCAATAGGTGAGTTAAGATAGACATAGACATCATAGTCAGAATTTTGATCGTAGTCTTGTCCTGCACGTGAACCACCAAGAGCGATAGCTTCTACTTGTTCCAGTTGAGAGAATTCTTTGTAAAGTTCTTGAATCATTGTTTTTCTCCTTGCTTTATGGTTTTAAAGTCTTTAGTAACACCAGTATATCTAGTTTTTGACATTTAGTTTCTCCAATCCAAGAATTTCTGATACAACTGATACGGGAACGGTTCCGAGCCCTTTATTGTTATAGAAATCGAAACCACGTTCAACCATAATGTGTTTTGCTTGTCGTAAAATATTATAAGCAGTCCATTTTGAGAACCCTAAGTCCATAATATCTTGTACTGTCATAGTTAGTTTATCGTTCATAAAATATCTTCTCCTTTACTAGTAAATTCAATGAATTCACCAATTAATTGTTTTAATTCATTGTTTAATCGTGGTGTTTGTTTTTTAAGTGCATCTTGAAGCTCTAAAGAAAATGAGTTACTATCAAATGTTTTTAGGTGTTTTCTAAGCCTAGTTTTTTTGACTCTTATAGTGTTAGGTTTCAGATAGGGGAATAATTCGGGCAAAAGAGCTGGTGCGTGGAGAAAGATATAGGCAAATGCTTTGCTATCATCTGGAACACTTGAAAGACTAAAAAAACTAAAATTCTCTAATCGTTTAGAAATCTCTGAAATAGTTTCTGCGTTTATAGCCTTTGTTCGAAGTTGAAACTCCAACCGCCACCAAAAAGGTTTACTCTCGATATTCAATTTATCGGCTCTTTTATGACTTCGTATAAACGTACTTGAACATTACTACCACTAGCACCCCAGTATTTACTTTCTATGTTTCCCCCTCTACCATAGAATATTTTATGACTAACTCCACCTTTGATATGTTGTAAAAAGACTATTTCTGGTCTGTTAAAAATATCAAAAGCAAGGTCTAAACGTGATAGTCTAACATCTAATCCATTTAATCGAGCGTAATTCATAATCTGCCTCCATACTTGAAGACCTCCAAATTCTTTAAGCGAGTTGGGATTAAAGTCTAAATGTATGACTTGATAACCACCATAGGTTGATAATTGGAAGAAAATTAGATTAATACTATCCTCATTTATCATTTTATAAAGTGTAAAATAATCTTCTTTTAGATTTGCTTGAATGCTAAATTCTTGAATAATAGAATCGATAGAATTTCTTAATTCCCAAAATATACGTCTTAGAGAACAGTTGTCTCTATCAAGGATTACTGTTAGTCGGTCAATACTGATATAAATAGATTTTTCTAGTTCTGATAAATCTACTCGACTTTGGTATTCTCGTAGTGCTTGAAGGTTATTTTTCATCTGTAACGCCTCCTTTCTATAATTGCTAAATGCGTAGGTCAATGTTACTATTGAGTTTTGCTGACGACACGTTACTTAGGGCGTTGCCTTAAGTGTATCTGTTTGCTGGCTGTTAGAAACGCCAGCTTTTTTAGAGATTGAGAGAACTACGTGCTTCGGGCGCATTGCCTTCGGCTTGCGCCCTTGCTCTTGTCTCACAATCTCTAAACTAGGCGAATGGTAGGAGTAAGCATTGCCAATTTTTCTGACATTTACTGTGTAGAAGCCATAATATCCCTAGCTAGCCAAATTTCGCTTCTTATGGACTTTTTATTACCATTTTGGTATAATCATATTGGTTTTAAACGAAAGCCTCAGAATGCTTTGCAGAGCTTTCTGGGGTGTTTTTTCATATTCATAAGCGGACTAGTATTACCTGCAATGTTTTTTAGTTATATAACCAAAAAGGTTATATAACCATAATACAATCATTTTGGTTATAGGTCAATAGAAAAGCGAAAGGAATTTTAAAATGTTGAAAGACAATATAAAAAAAGCCCGTCTGTACGTAGGACTTACTCAATCAGAAGTTGCTGAAAAGTTAGGTGTAGCTCAAGCCCAGTACGCTAGGTGGGAAAATGGAGGGAGAAATCCGAAAGATGAAACAGTAGAAAAATTAGCTGAAATCTTTGGTACGTCTTTTGAAATTTTAAAAGGACGTGATGATGGACTAGAAGAAATTGTTAGTTTATTGAGAGAGTATGAATTGACAGAAAAGGAGAAAAAAGAAATTATTAGTGTTTTAAAGCAATATTTGATTAATAAGAAAGATTAATTACTATCGGTAAAATAACTTGAACTATCTATATAAAATTTAGAAGGAGTGTAAATATGGAAGCACTAGAATTGCTAGGCTTAGATATGGACCAAACGAAAATTCTCTATAATTTTCAGTTTTTAAAAACCGTTGAAGATATTAAAAATGAGAAAAATCAAACTTTAAAAGAAGAAAAGACAAAATGGTTGAATGAATGGCAAAATGGTATTGAGTTAGTTTTTTCAGAGACATATCAAGATTATATTATTGAGTGGGTAAAAGATGAAGAGGAATTAAAAAATTGGATTTCTAGGAAAGAAGTTGAGTCGAATTCCATTTGGCTTGATTTAGTTACTTTAGAAACATATGTTTTTGAACCATATTATCCACTGAATATAAGCGATAAAAAAAGTAAATTAAAATTTAATTCAAAAAATTCGTGGTTAGAAGAATTTATTGTTAGCAACTTTATGTCCAAAGAGCTGTACTCAGAAATGAAAAAAACTTATAAAAAATCTTTTGGGAAAATAACTAAAAAAAAGAATTTTTTCATTAACACAGCTTTAGCAAGTCTAGGTTTAGCATTATTATTTACCGGAATCGGAGCAGTATTTGCGCCACAAATTGCAGTGGCATTATTCGGAAGTCAATTTTCAGGACTTTATGGAGCTGCATTAACAAATGCTGTTTTAGCATATATCGGAGGAGGTGCTATTGCAGCTGGTGGTTTAGGAGTTGCAGGTGGCACAATGGTAATAGCTGGTGGTGGTGCCTTATTAGGATTAAATATTGGTATGATGAGTAGTAGCACTTTTGTACTGGTAAAAGAAGTGTTGGTTAACCCTACACAAAATATTATATTATGTTCGAAGTTACTAACTGTCGTAAAAGTTTTTGTACTAAATAAAAATAATGATATTGAACTGGCAAAAACTTTTTATAATGAGTTCAATAATTCGATTTTAAATTTAGAGAACCTTGACTATGACAACGAATTAGGTATGGACAAGAAAAACCAAAAGGAACTAAAAAAATCTCTTGTTCAAATGAAAAATACAAAAGACGAATTAAAGAGATTTATCAGTTCGTATGAAGTTAGTTTGAAAAAATAAAAATTGGTAGCAAAACATACTTAATCCCTAGTTTTCTCAAATGAATAAAAAAAGAATGTCCTATCAACATTCTTTTTTTATGTATTCCCGTAATAAAACATTTAGGAATTTGAATTAGTGTTTTTATTTTAGATTCTTAGATAAAAGAGCTAAAATTGTATCACTATCATTTGAGGTATCTGTTTTTACTAGTCCAGTTTCAACTTTACTAAATAGTGAGTTAATAATTATTAATCGTTCTTCTTTTTCGATGTCGGTTCCAGCTTTGGTAAGAGCTTGATAGAATCTTGTCAAAGCAGCTTTTTGTTTATATTCTGTAGCTAAATGATGATTTGACATAACAATTTTTATCAATATTCTAACAATGTAAATAAAAAATGAAATCACTGAAATCAGTATAAATGATTTCGATATAAACGGGAGCTCACTTTGAATACTATTTAAATAAGAGTGTATTACGACAACTAACCCTACTAGAGCAAATATTAAAGCTATGACTGCATAAATGAGGAAATATGTCCATTTTTTTGCTAGCATTTGATGCTCTTTGGAGCGTTTTTTCCAAAGTATTTCTGGCGCTTCTAAAGAAAGCTTGTTTTCATAAGTGTCCTCTAAAGCTTTAATTTTTTCATGCTTTTCTTTTTGCCAGTCGTCGAGAGATTTTTTAAATTCGGCAAACTCAGAAACTTTTTCATCATATTGTATCTGAATTTGATTATGCTTATCTTCTATGAAAGTTGTAATTTCTTTATACTGTACTTCAGAGTTATCTGAAATATCTTTCAACTTGTTAGTTATAGGAGTTACTATATTTGCTTCAAAATCAGAAATATTTTCTTTAATATTTGAGAAGTCTTTTCTAAGTAAATATAGCGCTGGATAATAATTATATTTGTTGGCGCTTGAAAAATAGGAACCTATTTGATAATTGTTTTTTGATAGATAGATAAAACTTCTGATGGCTTCATCAAGATTATTTTGAGATTGTTGAATATAGAAAGAAACAAAGTTTTTTATTTTACGAATTTCTGAATCTTTATCAATAGGAGAACTTATTGATAATATGTAAACCATCTTGTCTTGTTCTCTTGATTCTCGATTGCTTGATAAATTATAGTAAAGTTGGTTATTTATGTTGTCAATATTTAATTCTTCAAGCTCAAAAATATATTTTTTTATTGAATTAAACTTATCATTCAGAGCTTCCCAATTTGACATAAAATTATTGGGAGCTATAGCGTAAATTGAACTCCAATAAGTAAAGTTACTTTTTATATTTTTTTCAAGCTCATCAAATGTAAAAACCTCTTCGTGTTCGTGAAAGTCAATGATAAAATCGCTAGAAATTGTGAATCTAAAGAGAATTTTATCATTTAGAAAATTTGATACTTGACTTTTGGTATAACTCATAAACCTCACCTATTGCAGATTAATTATATTATTATCTATTATACCATAGAAAGGTAGGATAAAATAAGTGATATACATGTAAAATTGTCGACAGTAGTAGTTAATTTATCAGAAACCC
>OHAX01000347.1_pt1 | contig 31469 bp, 28 predicted proteins | sample 1577261 | NCBI WGS metagenome assembly OHAX01 (sample SAMEA3541483, study PRJEB24748) | human gut metagenome | biome: human gut; feature: human-associated habitat; material: faeces | place: China | collected 2012 | reverse complement strand
ATGCTTTGATCGACACACTGTATTTTACATACGGTAGTTTTGTTTTGATGGGAGTGGATCCAGAACGCATTTTTGATATTGTTCATGAAGCAAATATGGGAAAGGTCTTCCCTGATGGAAAAGCTCATTTTGACCCGGTTACGCACAAAATTTTAAAACCAGACGATTGGGAAGAAAAATATGCTCCAGAACCTGCCATTAAACAGGAGCTACAACGTCAGCTCAAGGCTTATGAGCGACATAAAGAAAGAAATAGAAATAATAAGTAACAAAAAGGAGCCTCAGGCTCCTTTTCTTACTATTTACAATGTTTTTTCACTTTCCCTCACGACCAGCAAATCGACTTTTGCATGGCGGAGAATATATTCAGATGAAGAACCGACTAAGAGGCGTTCAAAGGCATTGAGACCTGTAGCACCAACTAAAATCAAGTCAACATTTTCTGCATCCGGAATCGTCCGAGCGAGGAGAGTTTTGGGATTTCCCATTTCGATGACGATGTGGATATCAGTTAAACCAGCATCTTTTGCACGCTTTTCATACTCTTTCATCATACTTTCAGCATCGGCTTGGAGTTCTTCGTAAACTTCAGCATCAAAGGTAGATACGCTTTGAAGAGCGCGTGTGTCAATAACATGGACAATGGTGAGCTTGGATTCATTGCGTAGAGCAGTGTAAACACCTTTGACGAAAGCCAAGTCCGCTTCTTTAGAACCATCAATTGCGACCATAACATTTTGGTAACGTTGTGCCATAATGAAACCTCCTGAAATTTTCTTACTTTTATTGTAACCCTTTTCACTAAGGAAGTAAAGTAAAAATCATATTTTAAACCATATTGTTGGTCATAGACTTAGTGCGTATATAGAAATAAAAGAAAAGAGAATTGGTGAGGATTCTCTTTGTCAATGTTTTTTCTTTTGCTTCCTCGTTTATGGAAGCTTGTCGCAGCGACTTTCTAGTGGTATAATGTTACTATCCTGACGAATTGAGGAAAAAAGATGAAAGAATTTAACAAATCTAGCAAGCTAGAGCATGTTGCTTATGATATCCGTGGTCCTGTTTTAGAAGAAGCCATGCGTATGCGAGCAAATGGAGAAAAGATTTTACGCCTGAATACAGGGAATCCAGCAGAATTTGGCTTTACAGCGCCAGATGAGGTCATTCATGACTTGATTATGAATGCGCGTGATAGTGAGGGATATTCTGATTCCAAAGGGATTTTTTCAGCCCGTAAGGCTATCATGCAGTATTGCCAACTGAAGAAATTCCCAAATGTGGATATTGATGATATTTACCTTGGAAATGGTGTCAGTGAGCTGATTGTCATGTCCATGCAGGGGCTTTTGGACAATGGAGATGAGGTCTTGGTACCGATGCCAGACTATCCTCTCTGGACAGCGGCTGTCAGCCTAGCTGGGGGAAATGCCGTTCACTATATCTGTGATGAGGCTGCAGAATGGTACCCTGATATTGACGATATCAAGTCAAAAATTACTTCTAATACCAAGGCTATTATTCTCATCAATCCAAATAATCCGACAGGAGCCCTCTATCCCAAGGAACTCTTGTTGGAGATTATTGAGATTGCACGTCAAAACGACTTAATTATCTTTGCGGATGAAATCTACGACCGTATGGTCATGGATGGTCATGAGCATGTCTCAGTAGCTAGTCTGGCTCCAGATGTCTTCTGTGTCAGCATGAATGGTCTTTCAAAATCTCACCGTATCGCTGGTTTCCGTATAGGATGGATGGTCTTATCTGGACCTAAGACACATGTCAAGGGCTATATTGAAGGTCTTAATATGCTGTCTAACATGCGCCTTTGCTCTAACGTTTTGGCCCAGCAAGTCGTACAAACCTCGCTAGGTGGGCATCAGTCGGTGGACGAATTGCTCCTTCCTGGTGGACGGATCTACGAGCAAAGAAACTTCATTTACAATGCCATCCAAGATATCCCAGGTTTGTCTGCGGTCAAGCCGAAGGCGGGACTTTATATCTTCCCTAAAATTGACCGCAATATGTATCGCATCGATGATGATGAACAGTTTGTCCTCAATTTCTTGAAGCAAGAGAAGGTTCTATTGGTTCATGGTCGCGGTTTTAACTGGCAAGAACCAGACCATTTCCGTATCGTTTACCTCCCTCGTGTGGATGAATTAGCACAAATCCAAGAAAAGATGACTCGTTTCTTGAAACAGTATCGTAGATAGGGCTTACATGAGAAAAAGCTGGAAACATTTGCCTAGAGCTATTGACAAAAGTATCAGAATCAGATAGAATAGTAAAGTATGTTTAGTAACTGATCACTTTATAGCCGGCTAAACGAATACAAAATCTATGAGGAGGTATTCATCGTGAAACGTACTTATCAACCAAGTAAAATTCGTCGTGCGCGCAAACACGGATTCCGTAACCGTATGTCAACTAAAAACGGTCGTCGCGTATTGGCAGCTCGTCGTCGTAAAGGACGCAAAGTTTTGGCTGCATAATCCAAACAAATTCAGCAAAGAAGTCAGTAGGAACTCGAGTCTACTGGCTTTTCTTTTTATCTTAAAGGGTGCATTGCCCACGAAATCGGTCATTTCAGATGGAATTCATGGAATGCTCATTTAAAAGGTCACATACAAAAAACTCAAAGCCAGATATAAGTTACTGATTTTGAGTTTTTGTTTATTCTTTTAAGTGATAAGAGTAGCTAGCGACAACGACGTCTTCGTGCCATCTGAGAGCGTATTTTAGTTTAAGGCTCATTTGATTGTGCAGGATATTTTGCCAAGGCTTGTTAGGGATAAACTGCGGTACAAGAACTGTAACGGTGTAGTTTTTTTGCTTAGCTTCTTGGGCGATTCGTTTGACATACTTGACGCTAGGGGTGATGATGTCGCGGTAGCTAGTGTTGATATTCTTCAGAGTGATATTTGGGAAGTAATCGGCAAATTCCTGAAGAATTTCTTGGTCTTTTTCTGCCGTTTCTTTAGTAGAAATGTGCATGGCCAACACTTCGTCACCGATACTTTGAGCGTAGTTGATGGCTCCGATACTTACTCGAGTGACATTTCCTACTAGGACAAGGACAAGGTTACCGTCATAAGTGCGTTTTTCAATTCCTTCGTAGAGTCGTAGTTGTTTTGCCACTTTTTGGTAATGGTTGTGAATGGACAAAAAGAGGAAGGTTAAAACTAGGATAATTGGGAAGAATGGCCAGATATCACCCAGTCTGAAGAGGAGTAAAATGAGGACAATGGCATAACAAATGATGGCCCCAAGGATATTAGCGAAGGCAGATTTTAAGAAGTTTGCTCCTTTTTCCTTTTTCCAATGGCGAATCATCCCAGTCTGAGAAAGGGCAAAGGGAACGAAGACTCCGATAGTATAAAGAGGAATCAAGCGCTCAGTATTCCCATTAAAAATGAGAAGAAGGATCATAGCTCCAAAAGCCAGAGTTAATATACCGTTGGAGTAGCCAAGGCGATCCCCTTTTTCCATAAAGAGATGGGGCATGTACTTGTTTTTGGCCATATTGTAGGACAGCATAGGGAAGGCTGAAAAGCCAGTATTTGCAGCTACGGCTAGAATCAAGGCTGTCGAGAACTGGAAGAGATAGTAGCTAGCATGACCAAAGAATGAATCACCAAGAATGCCCTTGGCCATTTGCGAGAGGATGGTTTCTCCGTGTTGAGGCGTGATACCCATCCAGTAGTTTAGGAAGCCTGCAAAAAGAAATCCTAAAATCAGCGACATGATGGTCAAAGTCTGAGCAGCATTCTTTTCTTTCGGAGTTTTGAAAAATGGTACCGCATTTGAAATAGCTTCAACCCCTGTCAGAGAGGCAGAGCCACTGGTAAAGGCTCTTAGTAGGAGAACGATGGAAAGGCTTGGAACAGTTTGTCCAATGGTTGAAGTTGCCTGATAGTTTAGGGAACCTGTAAACAGTTGAAAGAACCCATAAAGTAAGAGAAAGACGGTACTGAAGATAAAGAGGTAGACGGGAATCATCAGAGAGCTGGCAGATTCTTTCAATCCTCTTAAATTCAAGAGCATGAGCAGGCAGACTAGGAAAATAGAGATATGAAGATTGTAGGGATGGAGGGCAGGTATGGCTGCTGTAATAGCATCAGCTCCAGAAGCGACGGATACGGCTACTGTCAGCATATAGTCAACAAGGAGACTGCCTCCTGCAATCAAGCCCAGTTCAGGGGAGAGATTTTCCCGAGTGACCATATAAGCCCCACCACCTTGAGGATAGGCATGAATGATTTGACGATAGGAAATGGTCAAACTAGCGAGCAGTAAGAGGACAAAAATACCGATAGGGAGGCTCCACCAAATGGCGAGAGGAGAGAGGCTAACTAAAACGAGAATGACTTGTTCGGGTCCATAGGCAATAGAAGATAGGGCATCACTGGATAACATTGCAAGTGCCTGCATTTTTCCAAGTAATCCCCCTTCGCCGTTTGTGAGAGACTTGAGTGGTCGACCGATAAAGGTATATTTTAATTTTCTAAACATTTTCTTTTCCTTTGATGAAAATTTCAATAAGTGTTATTATACTGCTTTGAAAAAGGGCAGTCAAGGGAGAATGACTGGTTTTTGGATATTTTTCCAAGCCGAGGGATGCTATTTTTGGTATAATAGATGGAAGAATGAGGTTAGAAGAGATGATTTTTGATACGCACACACATTTAAATGTAGAAGAATTTGCAGGACGCGAGGCAGAAGAACTCGCCCTGGCTGCTGAGATGGGTGTGACACAGATGAATATTGTTGGTTTTGACAAGTCGACCATTGAACGTGCCCTAGAGTTGGCAGATGAGTATGAGCAACTCTACGCAACTATTGGCTGGCATCCGACGGAAGCAGGGACTTACACAGACGAGGTCGAAGCTAACTTGCTTAAAAAGCTAAAACATCCCAAGGTTGTTGCTTTAGGTGAGATTGGTCTAGACTATCACTGGATGACAGCACCTAAGGAAGTGCAGGAGCAGGTTTTTCGTCGTCAGATTCAGTTGTCTAAGGACTTGGATTTGCCTTTTGTGGTCCACACTCGTGATGCGCTGGAAGATACTTATGAGATTATCAGGAGCGAGGGCGTTGGTCCTCGTGGTGGGATTATGCATTCATTTTCAGGCTCTCTCGAGTGGGCTGAGAAGTTTGTCGAGCTTGGTATGACTATTTCTTTCTCAGGAGTGGTGACCTTTAAAAAAGCTACAGATGTCCAAGAAGCTGCTAGAGAGCTTCCTTTGGATAAAATTTTGGTAGAGACGGATGCGCCCTACCTGGCTCCTGTTCCTAAACGTGGCCGTGAGAATAAAACAGCCTACACACGCTATGTGGTGGACTTTATTGCTGACTTGCGTGGGATGACGACCGAGGAATTAGCAGCAGCAACGACTGCAAATGCAGAGCGAATTTTTGGATTGGAAAAACAATCATGAAAGAAAAAATTTCCCAAGTCATCGTGGTTGAAGGTCGCGATGATACGGCCAATCTCAAACGTTACTTTGATGTAGAGACCTATGAAACACGAGGTTCTGCCGTTAATGACCAGGATATAGAGCGCATTCAGCGCCTGCATGAATTGCATGGAGTCATTGTCTTTACAGATCCAGATTTTAATGGGGAGCGGATTCGGCGCATGATTATGACGGCCATTCCAACTGTGCAGCATGCCTTTCTCAAGCGAGATGAAGCTGTTCCCAAATCTAAGTCCAAGGGACGTTCTCTGGGAATCGAACACGCCAGCTATGAAGACCTAAAAACAGCGCTGGCCCAGGTGACAGAGCAATTTGAAAATGAGAACGAGTTTGACATTAGTCGGAGTGACTTGATTCGCCTAGGTTTCTTGGCGGGAGCAGATAGTCGTAGGCGCCGAGAGTATCTAGGCGAACAGCTCCGCATCGGCTATTCCAATGGCAAGCAACTCCTCAAGCGATTAGAGTTATTTGGGGTGACCTTAGCAGAAGTGGAAGAAGTTATGATAAAATATTCAGTTTAAAGGAGTAAAAAATGGAAAAAGTAATTATTACCGGTGGTAACAGTGGCATCGGCTATCAAGCTGCAAGGCAGTTAGCTGAGAAAGGGTGGTCAGTGACCCTATTTTGTAGGCGGCAAGAGGCTGCCGAGCAAGCTTGTGAGGAAATTCGTCAGCAGACAGGAAATCCACATGTAGATTATATCTTGGCTGATTTATCTGATATGAAGAGTGTCAGGAAAGCAGCGGAACAGTATATTCAAAAAGAAGACGTTCTAGACGTTCTAATTAACAATGCAGCTGACTTTGATTTATCAGTCAAAAAGCCCATCCTGACTAAGGATGGATTAGAAAAGCAATTTGCGACCAATGTTGTTGCGCCCTTCCTGCTTTCTTTCCTGTTGAAAGGTTTGTTGGAGAAGTCAGAGAGTGGACGGATTATTAATATTTCTTCCCAGGGGCTGATGCTTTATCCTTTCATGAAACTTGATTTTGAAAATTTAGCTGGTCAAAAACATTACAGTCCTGCTAAGACTTATTATCAGAATAAACTAGCCTTGTTGATGCTGTCGCTTTATATGCGGAAACATTGGAAAGATATTAAAATTCAGGCAATTCGTGTGACCAATGTCAAAGTAGATATGCGCCGCTACAATCACCTCAGTACTTTTATGAAAAATTTGTATAAAATCAAGTCAAGATTTTCGATTAGTCCTGAAGAAATGGCGAAAGTCTACACAGCCTTATCTACAGAAGACGGATATGACGGTTTTTTGTATGACGAGAAATGTAGGGAAGTAAAGGCAAATAGATCTGCTTACGAAGAAGAGGAGCAAGCAAAACTTTATTCCTTACTTGAGCAATTGACTTTTTCAAACGATGAATGATAAAGATTTTAAAAAATAGAACAGATTTTACAAGTTGTTTCAATAGTGAGTGAAAATTCCGTATATGGAGTTGTTTGATGTGTTCCTAATGAAAATGGAAGAAGCCAGGATAAGTTAAGGGATGTTAAATAGTTCCTCGTATATATGACGATGTATTATAGTTGATTTATTTCTAGGGCTATTTATTTTGATAGCGTTCAAATAGAAACTTATAAGGAAAGAGTGAAATGAAAATCCGAGTTGATAGAGAGTCTGTATGTATTGGGGATGATGTACTGCCTCATGAGACGGAATTTGAGATTTCTGAAGATATGACGGTGAAAGAATTTTTTGACTTTCTAGAAAGGAAATGTTATTTGCCGTCTGTTCAAGGAAATAATGTGGCCTGGGAACTCCGTAATCGAAATGGGGAACAAGGTGTTTATTTCACCAAAACACGAGAGATTATCCATCCAGATGCGGTCTTAAAAGAGATGTTGGAAGGAATCACTGAGATTCCCTTATTTGTTTTGCTCTATCATTATACCCCGGAAGCATACTATATTAGAAAAGAGAATGAATGAGAATTGCAGATGATGTCCTGACCGAGGTTGAACTGGTCATGTATTGTTATCGTCCCTTGGTGCTTTTATGAAACATCTTTTTAAATGAAGTCTAGGTTTTCGATTGGGTATGAAAAATTGGAAACTTTATAGTTTTATCTACATCCTACTTGAACCACTAACCTTTTTCAAAGATTGTGAAAGGAAATGATATGGCAAATAGAAGTTATATTTACTTAAAAAACGGAGATGAAGCCCGTATTCTAACAGAGGGAATTTACACAATACCCTATTTTTGGCAATTGTTTTGGGATGAAGAAGATTTAAAAGCTCCTATTGCTCTCTGGGAAACAGCAGAAAAACTCGAAGAAGATGAAGAGGAAGCAGAAAAGTTTTACCAAGAGCAGAATGTAGATATCTTACTTTCTATTGAAAAATTCCAGCGGAATGCCCTCAAAAACCGATCTTTTTTAGAAGAGAATGCCCCGCAATCCGTGCAACTATATGATGACTTTGTCCGTTATATTCTTGCAAATGTCAAAGACGGGGATGTGCTCGGATTTGATCTTTTAGATGTTGTTTTTATGGACCAAGTGTCTGTTGTTTCTGATAAACTGTTAAAAAATATACGAGCTATTCGGGAAAATCAACCCAAAGATTTAGATTTTTCTGTGACAGAAAAGAACTTAATTGGTCTTGCTATGGGTTTTCCTGATTATTATGCTTCAGAATTATTACCAGAAGACAATATTCTAGATTCGGTTGCCTATCAGGATGAACTGAAGAAAATGAACCCCCAAGAAGATAAGAAAGCGCTTGATATGACTGGATCCGATTCAAACAAGCATCGTATTCATTTTGTGTTTTGGATTGTATTGGTACTAGGAATTATATGGGTTCTATATATTGTTTTTAGCTAATAAATAGAAAAGAGAATAAATGAGAATTGCAGATTATAGCGTGACCAAGGCAGTGCTGGAGCGTCACGGTTTTACTTTTAAAAAGTCCTTCGGGCAAAATTTCCTGACGGATACCAATATCCTTCAAAAAATCGTGGATACAGCTGAAATTGATGATCAGGTTAACGTTATCGAAATCGGGCCAGGGATTGGTGCCTTGACAGAATTTTTGGCTGAGCGTGCAGCTCAAGTCATGGCATTTGAGATCGACCACCGTTTGGTGCCAATTTTAGCAGATACTTTACATGATTTTGACAATGTAACAGTAGTCAACGAGGACATTCTCAAAGTTGACTTGGCGCAGCATATCAAGAATTTCAAAAATCCTGAATTGCCGATTAAGGTAGTTGCCAATTTGCCCTACTATATCACAACGCCTATTCTCATGCATTTAATCGAGAGTGGCATTCCTTTTAGTGAGTTTGTCGTCATGATGCAAAAAGAAGTGGCGGATCGCATCTCAGCACAGCCCAATACCAAAGCTTACGGTAGTTTGTCGATTGCTGTTCAATATTACATGACAGCCAAGGTTGCCTTCATCGTGCCTCGTACGGTCTTTGTACCAGCCCCAAATGTGGACTCAGCCATTTTAAAAATGGTGCGCCGTCCAGAGCCTGCTGTAGCAGTAAAAGATGAGAACTTTTTCTTTAAGGTTTCCAAGGCTAGCTTCACTCATCGTCGCAAGACCTTATGGAATAACTTAACAGGCTACTTTGGGAAAACTGATGAAGTCAAGGATAAGCTGACCAAGGCTTTGGACCAGGCAGGCTTATCTCCATCTGTGCGTGGGGAAGCTCTCAGCTTAGCAGAATTTGCTAGCCTTTCAGATGCACTTAAAGGACAAGGACTCTAAGATGCAGGGACAAATTATTAAAGCCTTGGCAGGCTTCTATTATGTAGAGAGTGATGGCCAAGTCTATCAGACACGTGCGCGTGGGAATTTCCGCAAAAAAGGTCATACGCCCTATGTTGGGGATTGGGTAGACTTTTCTGCCGAGGAAAACTCAGAAGGCTATATTCTCAAAATTCACGAACGGAAAAACAGTCTGGTCCGTCCGCCTATTGTCAATATTGACCAAGCTGTGGTGATCATGTCCGTCAAGGAACCGGATTTCAACAGTAATTTGCTGGATCGTTTCTTGGTTCTTTTGGAGCACAAGGACATCCATCCTATTGTTTATATTTCTAAAATGGACTTGCTGGAAGATAGGGGAGAATTAGATTTTTACCAACAGACTTACGGTGATATTGGCTATGACTTTGTGACCCGTAAGGAAGAACTCCTGCCCTTGTTAACAGGCAAGGTTACGGTCTTTATGGGGCAGACAGGTGTTGGGAAGTCAACCCTTCTCAACAAAATCGCACCGGACCTCAATCTTGAAACAGGAGAAATCTCAGATAGTCTAGGTCGTGGTCGCCACACCCCTCGTGCTGTTAGTTTTTACAATCTTAATGGTGGTAAAATCGCAGATACGCCAGGCTTTTCATCACTGGATTATGAAGTGTCAACAGCAGAAGACCTCAATCAGGCCTTTCCAGAGATTGCTAGTGTCAGTCGAGACTGTAAATTCCGTACTTGTACCCATACCCATGAGCCGTCCTGTGCCGTCAAACCAGCTGTAGAAGAGGGCATCATTGCCAGCTTCCGTTTTGACAACTACCTACAATTCCTCAGCGAAATTGAAAATCGCAGAGAAACCTATAAAAAAGTCAGCAAAAAAATTCCAAAATAAGGAGAAACCCATGTCTCAATACAAGATTGCTCCGTCAATTCTGGCAGCAGATTATGCCAACTTTGAACGTGAAATCAAACGCCTAGAAGCAACTGGGGCAGAGTATGCCCATATCGATATCATGGATGGTCATTTTGTGCCACAAATCAGTTTTGGTGCAGGTGTGGTTGAAGCTCTTCGTCCTCATAGCAAGATGGTCTTTGACTGCCACTTGATGGTCGCTAATCCAGAGCATCATTTAGAGGATTTTGCGCGTGCAGGTGCAGATATCATCAGCATTCATGTCGAAGCAACGCCTCATATCCATGGTGCTCTTCAAAAGATTCGTTCTCTAGGTGTCAAGCCATCGGTTGTTATCAATCCTGGTACGCCGGTTGAAGCTATCAAACACGTACTTCACTTAGTTGACCAAGTCTTGGTAATGACAGTGAATCCTGGATTTGGAGGACAAGCCTTTCTGCCAGAAACCATGGACAAGGTTCGTGAGTTGGTTGCTCTTCGTCAGGAAAAAGGTTTGAGCTTTGAGATTGAAGTCGATGGTGGAATTGATAATCAAACCATTGCTCAAGCCAAAGAAGCTGGTGCGACCGTTTTTGTAGCAGGGTCTTATGTCTTTAAGGGAGATGTCAATGAACGAGTGCAAACGCTCAGAAAACAACTGGACTAGGGTTGCCGTTTTTGCAGGCGGAGACCGAAGTCATTATCGGACGGATTTTGATTGCTTTGTCGGTGCGGATCGAGGATCGCTCTGGGTCTTGGAAGAAGACTTGCCTCTTGCTCTAGCAGTTGGAGATTTTGATTCTGTCACTGCAGAAGAGCGACAGGTGATTCAAAAAAGTGCCCAGCATTTTGTTCAAGCCCAGCCAGAAAAGGATGATACGGATCTGGAATTGGCTCTCTTAACCGTCTTTGAGCAAAATCCTCAGGCTCAGGTTACTATTTTCGGTGCTTTGGGTGGCCGTATCGATCATATGCTGGCCAATGTTTTTCTACCTAGCAATCCTAAGTTGGCACCCTATATGCGCCAGATAGCGATTGAGGATGGGCAAAACTTGATTAGCTATTGCCCAGAAGGTACCAGTCAGCTTGAACCGCGTTCAGACTATGACTATCTAGCCTTTATGCCAGTTCGGGATAGTCAGTTGACCATTATCGGTGCCAAGTATGAGTTGACTGAGGAGAATTTTTTCTTTAAAAAAGTGTACGCTTCTAACGAATATATAGATAGGGAAGTTTCGGTAACTTGCCCAGATGGCTATGTCGTCGTGCTGCATAGCAAGGACAGGAGGTAGGATGGAGACTGTATTACTACTATTATTAATTGCCAACCTAGCTGGGCTCTTTCTCATTTGGCAAAGGCAGGATAAGCAAGACAAGTACCTAGCCAGGAGTTTGGAGGATCAAGCAGACAATCTTTCAGACCAACTGGATTATCGCTTTGAACAAGCTAGGCAAGCCAGTCAGCTGGATCAAAAAGACTTGGAAGTGGCTGTCAGCGACCGTTTGCAAGAAGTGCGAATGGAGTTGCACCAAGGTCTGACTCAGGTTCGGCAGGAGATGAATGAGAACCTCCTCCAAACCAGAGATAAGACTGACCAACGCCTCCAAGCCTTGCAGGAATCAAATGACCAACGCTTAGAACAAATGCGCCAAACGGTCGAGGAAAAACTGGAAAAGACCTTGCAGACGCGCTTGCAGGCCTCTTTTGAGACAGTTTCCAAGCAACTAGAATCTGTCAATCGTGGCCTAGGTGAAATGCAGACAGTTGCCCGTGATGTTGGTGCACTTAATAAGGTTCTCTCTGGAACCAAGACGCGAGGGATTCTGGGAGAATTGCAACTGGGGCAAATTATTGAAGACATCATGACACCTGCCCAGTACGAACGAGAATTTGCAACGGTTGAAAACTCCAGTGAACGAGTAGAGTATGCCATCAAGTTACCTGGACAGGGTGACCAGGAATATGTTTATTTACCGATTGACTCCAAGTTTCCACTGGCGGATTATTACCGCTTAGAAGAAGCCTATGAATCAGGTGACAAGGACGAGATCGAGCGCTACCGTAAGTCTCTCCTAGCTAGCGTCAAGCGCTTTGCCAAGGATATCAAGAGCAAGTATCTGGCGCCGCCTCGGACGACCAATTTTGGAGTCTTGTTTGTTCCGACAGAAGGTCTTTATTCAGAGATTGTTCGCAATCCTGTCTTCTTTGATGACTTGAGACGGGAGGAACAGATTATTGTTGCTGGTCCAAGTACCCTATCAGCCCTGCTTAACTCCCTATCAGTTGGCTTCAAAACCCTCAATATCCAAAAGAGTGCAGATCATATCAGCAAGACTCTTGCTAGTGTCAAGACCGAGTTTGGCAAGTTTGGTGGCATTCTGGTCAAAGCACAAAAGCATCTCCAACATGCCTCTGGCAATATTGATGAATTATTAAACCGTCGTACCACAGCTATCGAGCGGACGCTCCGTCACATTGAGTTATCAGAAGGTGAGCCTGCGCTTGATCTACTCCATTTCCAAGAAGATGAGGAAGAATATGAAGATTAGTCACATGAAAAAAGATGAGCTGTTTGAAGGTTTTTACCTGATCAAATCAGCTGACCTGAGACAGACACGAGCTGGGAAAAACTACCTGGCTTTTACCTTCCAAGACGATAGCGGCGAGATTGAAGGGAAACTCTGGGATGCCCAACCTCATAACGTTGAGGCCTTTACCGCAGGGAAAGTCGTCCACATGCAGGGACGTCGAGAAGTTTATAACAACACTCCTCAAGTCAATCAAATTACTCTCCGCTTGCCTCAGCCTGGGGAACCCAACGATCCAGCTGACTTCAAGGTTAAATCTCCAGTTGATGTCAAGGAAATCCGTGACTATATGTCGCAAATGATTTTCAAGATTGAAAATCCTGTATGGCAACGTATCGTTCGTAGTCTCTACACCAAGTATGATAAGGAATTCTACTCCTATCCAGCTGCCAAGACCAACCACCATGCCTTTGAAACTGGTTTGGCCTATCATACAGCCACCATGGTGCGTTTGGCAGATGCCATTAGCGACATCTATCCTCAGCTCAATAAGAGCCTGCTTTATGCTGGGATTATGTTGCACGACTTGGCCAAGGTTATTGAGTTGACGGGACCAGACCAGACGGAGTATACAGTACGAGGCAATCTCCTTGGACATATCGCCCTTATCGATAGCGAAATCACTAAGACAGTCATGGAACTGGGCATCGATGATACTAGAGAAGAAGTGGTGCTACTGCGCCATGTCATCCTCAGCCACCATGGCTTGCTAGAGTATGGAAGTCCAGTCCGTCCACGCATTATGGAAGCAGAGATTATCCATATGATTGACAATCTAGATGCTAGTATGATGATGATGTCAACAGCTCTTGCTTTGGTGGACAAAGGAGAGATGACTAATAAAATCTTCGCTATGGACAATCGTTCCTTCTATAAACCAGATTTAGATTAATAATTTAAGAAAAACGAGCATTTTTTACGCAATAATGTTCGTTTTTTTATGTGAATGTGGTATAATGGATAAAATATCAAAATTAAATGGAATGGTAAATAAAAATGAAATTAAGAAGAAGTGATCGGATGGTTGTCATTTCCAACTATTTGATTAATAATCCATACAAACTAACAAGTCTCAACACCTTTGCAGAAAAGTACGAATCTGCTAAATCATCGATTTCAGAGGATATCGTGATTATCAAGCGTGCCTTTGAGGAAATTGAAATCGGCCATATTCAGACTGTGACTGGAGCAGGTGGTGGCGTTATCTTTACACCATCAATTTCGAGTCATGAAGCCAAAGAAATGATCGCAGACTTGCGTGACAAACTTTCAGAAAGCGACCGTATCTTGCCAGGTGGCTATATCTACTTGTCAGATTTGCTTAGCACACCTGCTATTTTGAAAAATATTGGGCGCATCATTGCCAAGAGCTTTATGGACCAAAAAATCGATGCCGTTATGACAGTAGCAACAAAAGGTGTGCCACTCGCAAATGCAGTTGCCAATGTCCTCAATGTTCCATTTGTCATTGTGCGCCGTGACTTGAAAATTACCGAAGGTTCAACGGTCAGCGTCAACTATGTTTCAGGTTCCAGCGGTGACCGTATTGAGAAAATGTTCCTTTCAAAACGCAGTCTCAAGGCAGGCAGTCGTGTCTTGATTGTGGATGACTTCTTGAAAGGTGGCGGAACGGTCAACGGGATGATTAGTCTCTTGCGTGAGTTTGACTCTGAACTAGCTGGTGTCGCAGTCTTTGCAGACAATGCCCAAGAAGAACGTGAAAAGCAGTTTGATTACAAGTCACTCTTGAAAGTAACCAATATTGATGTTAAGAACCAATCCATCGATGTTGAGATTGGAAATATCTTTGACGAAGACAAATAAGAGATAGAACTAAAGGTTGGAACGATTGTCCCAGCCTTTCTTTGCAAACAGAATAGAAGGATGCTTATGAAAACACCATTTATCAGCCGTGAAGATTTAGAAACGATTGTTGCAGAGTTCCCGACTCCCTTCCACTTGTATGATGAGAAGGGGATTCGTGAAAAAGCAAGAGCAGTCAACCAGGCCTTTTCCTGGAACAAGGGCTTTAAGGAATATTTTGCAGTCAAGGCCACTCCAACCCCAGCCATCTTGAAAATCCTCCAAGAGGAAGGTTGCGGTGTGGACTGTTCTAGTTACGTGGAGCTTTTGATGAGCCATAAACTGGATTTCCCCGGTTCTGAGATCATGTTCTCATCAAACAACACGCCAGACCAAGAGTACGCTTATGCGCGTGAATTGGGCGCAACCATTAACTTGGATGCCTTTGAAGATATTGAACATTTAGAGCGTGCAGCAGGCATTCCAGAAACCATCTCCTGTCGTTACAATCCAGGCGGAGTCTTTGAGTTAGGAACAGACATCATGGACAATCCTGGGGAGGCCAAGTTTGGTATGACCAAGGATCAACTCTTTGAATCCTTTGCTGTTTTGAAGGAAAAAGGAGTCAAGATTTTTGGAATTCATTCTTTCCTAGCATCTAATACCGTGACCCATCTTTACTATCCAGAGTTGGCCCGTCAGCTCTTTGAATTAGCTGTGGAAATCAAAGAAAAATTGGGTATTTCACTGGACTTTATTAACCTTTCTGGAGGAATCGGAGTCAACTATCGCCCGGACCAGGAGCCAAATGATATTGCGATGATTGGTGAGGGTGTGCGTAAGGTTTATGAAGAAGTCCTTACGCCAGCAGGTCTTGGTCAGGTTAAGATTTTCACCGAATTGGGTCGCTTTATGTTAGCCCCTCACGGAGCTTTGGTCACAAGAGTCACTCATAAGAAAAAAACTTATCGTACCTATCTAGGCGTGGATGCATCAGCAGTCAACCTCATGCGCCCAGCCATGTATGGTGCCTACCACCATATCACCAATCTGACTCATCCAGACGGACCAGTTGAGGTCGTAGATGTGGTCGGTTCACTCTGTGAGAACAATGATAAATTTGCCATCAATCGTGAACTACCTCATACAGAAATAGGGGATTTGCTAGTGATTCATGATACAGGTGCACATGGATTCTCCATGGGTTACCAGTACAATGCCAAACTGCGTTCTGCAGAAATCCTCTATACCCAAGAAGGGAAAGCTCGCCAAATCCGCCGTGCAGAGCGCCCTGAGGACTATTTCGCAACCTTGTATGGTTTTGATTTTGAATCGGATCATTAAAAGAAATTGAAAATGAAAGTGAAAAACAGATTGCTTTCTAAAAAATAGACAAAAAAACCTTGTTTTTCATCTTACTCGTGATATAATTAAACTATAAAACGGTTTCAAGGAAGGTGACGATATGTCTGAAGAAACAATTGACTATGGACAAGTGACAGGAATGGTGCATTCGACAGAGAGTTTTGGGGCGGTAGATGGTCCTGGAATTCGTTTTATTGTCTTTTTGCAGGGTTGTCACATGCGTTGCCAGTACTGCCATAACCCGGATACATGGGCTATGGAGACCAATAAATCACGCGAACGGACAGTAGATGATGTCTTGACAGAAGCTCTTCGCTACCGTGGGTTCTGGGGAGACAAGGGAGGAATCACTGTCAGTGGTGGAGAGGCCCTCTTACAGATTGATTTCTTGATTGCCCTCTTTACCAAGGCCAAGGAAAAAGGAATCCACTGTACCTTGGACACCTGTGCCCTTCCATTCCGTAACAAGCCACGTTATCTCGAAAAGTTTAATAAACTCATGGCGGTGACAGATTTGGTTCTCTTGGATATCAAAGAAATCAACGAAGAGCAACACAAGATTGTAACCAGCCAGACCAATAAAAACATCTTGGCCTGTGCCCGGTACCTATCAGATATTGGGAAGCCTGTTTGGATTCGTCACGTGCTGGTTCCAGGCTTGACAGACAGAGATGAGGACTTGATCGAACTTGGTAAATTCGTCAAAACCCTCAAAAACGTTGATAAGTTTGAAATTCTACCTTATCACACTATGGGAGAATTCAAGTGGCGTGAACTTGGAATTCCATACTCACTTGAAGGGGTAAAACCACCAACAGCAGACCGTGTCAAGAATGCCAAAAAACTCATGGATACAGAAAGCTATCAAGACTATATGAAACGTGTACATGGATAAAAAAAGCCTGATGGAAACATCAGGCTTTTGTGATGCAAAAAAGGCCTAGCCTTTCAGCTAAGCCGTTACTTTATTTTCTAGAATGTTGTTTACCAGCATTACGTTTTTTATGTTTCTTAGTAGTCGTAATTGCAGTTGCTTGGTTAGGAGTGATATCTTTTCGCCCGCCTGTAGTTGATGCTGAACTTGCTTTTGGTGGATTTTTGGCAAATTCTTCACGTACTTTTTGACGAAGTTTTGGACGAACAACATAGTTAACGATGAACTGTTGGAGAATCATCATGAAACCACCGACAACCCAGTAAAGGGTCACACTGGCTGGTGCGAAGAGGGAGAAGACGACAATCGTGAGTGGGCTCATGTAAATCATTTTCTTGAGTTGATCTCTTTGCATCTCGTCTTCTACTCCGTGAAGTGAAAGGAGTGATTGGAGATAGTAGAGGATACCAGCGAAGGCGACAAGGATTATACTTGGGGAACCGAGATTGATACCCAAGAAGGTAGAGCTAGATACTCCATCAGTATACTGGGCTGCAAAGTAGATAGCAGAGAAGAAAGGCATCTGAATGAGGAGAGGGAAGCATCCTACACCACCGAACATGCTGATGCCGTTTTCTTTTTGTGCAGCAAAGAGAGCCTGTTGTGCTTCTAGTTTTTCTTCCTGAGTTGTTGCTTCTTTGAGGCGTGTTTGATGTGGTTCGAGCACATGTTTGAGAGCATTCATCTTTTCAGAGTGAAGCGTTGCCTTCCATGATTGGTAGATACCAAGTGGCAAAATAATCAAACGTACGATAATCGTTACGATGATAATCCCAATCCCAAAACCAAGGTTCATATCATTGGCAAAGTATTTGATAGCCTCTGCCATAGGCGATCCGATAGTGTTCCAGATAAAACCAGTAGGTTGACCGGTTGTTTTATCAACAGAAACACAGCCTGTCAAGACGAGTAGCATAGCCACTCCCATAGCAGAGAGGGCAAAACGTTTAATAGATTTCAATGTTTTCATTCCTTCTTTAAAAATTATACCTTTCTATTCTACTGTTTTTTTGTAAAATATACAATAGTTCTAGAGACCTAATTTGCGACTTTGAAGTCTGGATAGGATGAAAAGTTGCTCATTTGCACATCCAGGTAGGTGACTTTTGAAAAGGGTGTCGGACCTTTTCGGATTTCTTGGATAAATTTTGCCATGGTAGCAGAAGAGTCTGCCTGAGCGAGAATTTCCACTGTGCCATCGTCATTATTCCAGACACGACCAGTGATGCCACCGATTTCAAGAGCTAAAGTATAAACACCCCAGCGAAAACCAACACCCTGTACCCTGCCTTGGGCAATCATTCTAACCTTTTGCATACCAAACCCCTTTGATTGTGTTATAATATTTCTATGACTATTATAACCTCAAAAGCCAATTCTGTGGTAAAAAATGCCAAGAAATTGCATCAAAAAAAATATCGAAAGTCTGCTTATTTGATTGAGGGCTGGCACTTATTTGAAGAAGCTGTTCAAGCAGGAGTAACGATTGAGAAGATTTTTGCCTTAGAAAGTTACCGAGATCAGCTAGCTGCTTTTCCTCAAGCTATCTGGGTTTCAGAGGAGATTTTACTGGATTTGGCGGATACGCAAACTCCTCAAGGGATTGTTGCAGTGATTCAAAAAGAGGAAATAGGACTGCCTGATTTTCGTCAGGGTAAGTTTCTATTTTTAGAGGAAGTCCAAGATCCTGGTAATGTTGGCACCATGATTCGAACTGCGGATGCTGCAGGTTTTACAGGGGTTATTGTTTCAGATAAGTCAGCAGATATCTACAGTCTCAAAACTCTGCGTTCCATGCAAGGAAGTCATTTTCACTTGCCCATCTATCGGATGTCTCTTGCTTCCTTTGTAGAAGAGGCAAAGAAGAGCAACTTGCCCATTCTGGCAACGACCTTATCTAAAGATTCCAAGGATTATCATGAGCTTTCTCCCTTAGAAAACTTTGCTTTAGTCATGGGAAATGAAGGACAGGGGATTAGTTCTGTCATGGCTGAGAGTGCTGATCAGCTGGTTCATATTGGCATGAAAGGTCGAGCAGAAAGTCTCAACGTGGCAGTTGCAGCAGGTATATTGATGTTTTATTTTAGCTAATTTATAAAATCTTTGTTATAATCAAGACATATTTATAGAAAAAGGAGAATCAGAATGAATCAAACAATTATTCAAGAACGTTCAGGTCTCAATCAATTTTACGCTAAGGTTTATGCTTTTGTGGGACTTGGGATTGGTCTATCAGCTCTCGTGTCAGCTTTGATGTTGACAGTTTTTCAGTCCCAGTTGATTTACTTTTTAATGCATAGTCGTCTCTGGTTGATGATTGCAACTTTTGCAGAACTTGCTCTAGTCTTTGTTGCAAGTAGCATGGCTGCAAAAAATAGCCCAGCAGCTCTCCCAGTATTTTTAGTTTATTCTGTTTTAAATGGATTTACGCTTAGTTTTGTCGTAGCCTTCTATACACCTGGGACCGTCTTATCAGCCTTTGTATCTAGTGCCCTTCTCTTCTTTGTCATGGCGGTAATCGGAATTTTCACCAAGAAAGATCTGGGTGGAATGGGACGAGCTTTGATGGCGGCGCTTGTTGGTCTCATCATTGCCATGGTTGTGAATCTATTTTTAGCTAATAGCTTTTTTGACTACATGATTAGTATTGCCATGGTCTTGGTCTTCTCAGGTTTGATTGCTTGGGACAACCAAAAGATTCGCTATGTTTATGAGCAGTCACGAGGACAAGTAGCGACAGGTTGGATCGTCTCAATGGCTCTCAGCATCTACCTAGACTTTATCAACCTCTTCCTTAGCATCTTACGAATCTTTGGTCGAAACGATTAATGAATGACAGAGTCAGTGTTCGAAAGAGCACTGACTTTTTCTCATTTACTCTTTTCTTTTCTTGGAAATAGGTGTATAATGCTTTTAACTAATTTTTGAGGAGTCGTTTATGAAGAAAAGTTTTATCCATCAGCAAGAAGAGATTTCCTTTGTCAAAAACACCTTTACCCAGTATTTGAAAGATAAGTTAGAAGTTGTTGAAGTTCAAGGTCCCATCTTGAGCAAGGTTGGTGATGGGATGCAGGACAACTTGTCCGGTGTCGAACATCCAGTATCCGTAAAGGTCTTGCAGATTCCAGATGAAACTTATGAAGTCGTCCACTCACTAGCCAAATGGAAGCGCCACACCTTGGCTCGGTTTGGTTTCGGTGAGGGTGAAGGTCTTTTTGTCCACATGAAGGCCCTTCGTCCAGACGAAGATTCGCTTGATGCGACTCACTCTGTATATGTAGACCAGTGGGACTGGGAAAAAGTGATTCCAAATGGTCAACGTAATATCGCTTATCTCAAAGAAACCGTTGAGAAGATTTACAAAGCTATTCGTCTGACAGAGCTAGCCGTAGAAGCACGCTACGATATTGAATCCATCTTGCCAAAACAAATCACCTTCATCCATACAGAAGAGTTGGTGGAACGCTACCCAGATTTAACACCGAAAGAGCGTGAAAATGCGATCTGTAAAGAGTTCGGTGCAGTCTTCTTGATTGGTATCGGTGGCGAGTTGCCTGATGGCAAGCCACATGATGGCCGTGCACCTGACTACGATGACTGGACAACAGAGTCTGAAAATGGCTACAAAGGGTTGAATGGCGATATTCTAGTTTGGAACGAATCTCTTGGTTGTGCCTTTGAACTTTCTTCTATGGGGATTCGGGTAGATGAGGATACACTTCGTCGCCAAGTGGCTCTTACCGGAGACGAAGATCGTCTCGAGCTGGAATGGCATAAAGCCCTGCTCAACGGCCTTTTCCCATTGACAATCGGTGGGGGTATCGGACAGTCTCGGATGGCCATGTTCCTTCTTCGTAAGAAACACATCGGAGAGGTTCAGACCAGTGTCTGGCCTCAAGAAGTTCGCGATACGTACGAAAATATTTTGTAGAGAATCGAACCGCAAGGTTCGGTTTTCTTTCTCTTTTTGCCCATAATTTGGTATAATAAACGATATGAAAATCGTATCAGGAATCTACGGGGGACGACCCCTCAAGACGCTAGAAGGCAAGACGACGAGGCCGACATCGGATAAGGTGCGTGGAGCTATCTTTAACATGATAGGTCCCTATTTTGAGGGTGGTCGTGTCTTGGATCTCTATGCTGGCAGTGGCGGTCTGTCTATTGAAGCTGTGTCAAGAGGGATGTCCCATGCTGTCTTAGTGGAACGGGATAGAAGGGCACAAGCTATCGTCGCTGAAAATATCCAGATGACCAAGGAAGTTTCTAAATTTCAGCTCTTAAAGATGGAGGCTGAACGGGCCTTGGAGCAAGTGAATGGTCCCTTTGACCTGGTCTTTTTAGATCCCCCCTATGCCAAGGAACAAATCGTTGCAGATATCGAAAAAATGGCAGAAAGAAACCTTTTCTCCCAAGAGGTCATGGTTGTCTGCGAAACCGATAAGTCTGTAGAACTCCCAGAAGAAATCGCCTGCTTAGGTATCTGGAAGGAAAAAATATATGGGATTAGTAAGGTGACGGTCTATGTCGGATAAAATTGGATTATTTACAGGATCATTTGATCCGATGACAAATGGACATCTGGATATCATTGAACGTGCCAGCAAACTCTTTGATAAGCTCTATGTTGGGGTGTTCTACAATCCCCACAAACAAGGTTTTCTCCCTGTTGAAAACCGCAAACGGGCAGTCGAAAAAGCGGTAGCGCATTTAGATAATGTAGAGGTGCTGGCTTCTCATGACCAACTAGTCGTCGATGTTGCAAGAAGATTGGGTGCTAAGACCCTTGTCCGTGGCTTGCGGAATGCCACCGACTTGCAATACGAGTCTAGTTTTGATTACTACAATCATCAACTGGCTCCAGAAATCGAGATCATTTACCTATATAGTCGCCCAGAGCATCTTTATATTAGCTCTTCAGCCATGAGAGAACTTCTGAAGTTTGGTCAGGAGATTCAGCAATATGTCCCAAACAGTGTTGTGGAGGAATTAGAACATGAAGAAAAAAACTAGATGGCCCTTATATGTCATCCTAGCACTAGTATTGACTTTTTTAGCCTTTGTAGTACCTTTACCTTACTACATAGAAGTTCCAGGTGGAGCGGAAGATATTCGTCAAGTTTTAAAAGTCAATGAAACAGAAGATACAGAAGCAGGAGCTTACCAGTTTGTGACAGTCGGTATTCGGCATGCAACTCTGTCGCATCTTGTCTATGCTTGGTTAACCCCTTTCACGGATATTAGAAGTGCCAAGGAGACTACGGGTGGCTCTACTGATGCAGAGTTTATGCGGATCAATCAGTTCTACATGCAAACTTCTCAAAACATGGCCAAGTATCAAGGATTGAAGACGGCTGGAAAGGATATCGAACTCAAGTATCTGGGAGTTTATGTCTTGACCGTGACGGACAATTCAACTTTTAAGGGCATTCTGAACATAGCAGACACCGTGACGGCTGTTAATGACAAAACATTTGACAGTTCAAAAGACTTGGTCGACTATGTTAATTCTCAACAATTAGGAGATACGGTCAAGGTAACCTATGAGGAAGACGGAAAAGTCAAGTCTGCAGAAGGTAAAATTATCACTCTAGAAAACGGGAAAAACGGTATTGGGATTGGTTTGATTGACCGTACAGAAGTGACCAGTGACGTTCCAATTCGCTTTTCAACAGCTGGTATCGGCGGGCCAAGTGCTGGTCTCATGTTTAGTCTCGCTATTTACACCCAGATAGCAGATCCAGGGCTTCGTAATGGCCGCATCGTTGCGGGAACGGGAACCATTGATCGCGATGGAAATGTTGGTGACATCGGTGGAATTGACAAAAAAGTAGTTGCAGCCTCTCGTCAGGGAGCCAACATCTTTTTTGCTCCTGACAATCCAGTCACCGAGGAAGCAAAAAAAGCAGATCCCAATGCGAAAAGCAACTATGAAACAGCCCTAGAAGCTGCTAAAACGATCAAAACAGAGATGAAAATCGTTCCTGTTAAGACCTTGCAGGATGCGATTGATTACCTTAAAAACAATCCTTAATTTGTAGAAAAATAGAAAACTAGCGCGCAAGCGGATAAGATGGTATAATAGTCAAATGGTTCAATTATTATTCACTCTAAGTAGTCATATACTCTTTATTTATTTGAGTTTTTACCTTTTAAAAGATCTTGTAAGATGGGAAAAGGTTTTAAAAGTAACTGCTACTAACACAAAAAAAGTTCGTTTGTTGGTCGGCTTCTGTAGTATTGTAATGGGCTACATCTTGAGTTCATTCTTTATCAGTTTGTACCAACTGTGGCAAGAAGCACTTAGAGGACTATTATAAAATCAAAAGTAAAGGAAACAACTATGGAAAAAATTGTGGTTCAAGGCGGAGATAATCGTCTGGTCGGAAGTGTGACGATTGAGGGAGCAAAGAATGCAGTCTTGCCCTTGTTGGCAGCGACTATTCTAGCAAGCAAGGGTAAGACAGTCTTGCAGAACGTCCCAATCTTGTCAGATGTTTTCACCATGAATCAAGTAGTTCGTGGTCTGAATGCCAAGGTGGACTTTGATGAGGAAGCTCATATTGTCGAGGTCGATGCGACTGGTGATATCACGGAGGAAGCTCCTTATAAATATGTCAGCAAGATGCGAGCATCCATCGTTGTCTTGGGACCAATCCTTGCTCGTGTAGGCCATGCCAAAGTTTCTATGCCAGGGGGGTGCACCATCGGGAGTCGTCCGATCGACCTCCACCTCAAAGGTTTGGAAGCTATGGGGGCAAAAATCACTCAGGCAGCTGGTTACATCGAAGCCAAGGCAGACCACTTGCATGGCGCTCATATCTACATGGACTTCCCTAGTGTCGGCGCAACACAAAACCTCATGATGGCAGCAACTCTAGCTGATGGTGTAACGGTCATTGAAAATGCTGCGCGTGAGCCAGAAATTGTTGATCTCGCTATCTTCCTTAATGAAATGGGAGCCAAGGTCAAGGGAGCTGGTACCGAAACGATCACAGTGACTGGTGTCGAGAACCTCCATGGTACGACTCATACTGTAGTACAGGACCGTATTGAAGCTGGAACCTTTATGGTAGCAGCAGCTATGACAGGTGGGGATGTTCTCGTTCGTGATGCAGTCTGGGAGCATAATCGTCCCTTGATTTCAAAACTACTTGAAATGGGCGTTGAAGTGACAGAGGAATCAGAAGGTATTCGTGTTCGTTCTCAACTTGAAAATCTCAAGGCTGTTCATGTAAAAACCTTACCACATCCAGGATTCCCAACAGATATGCAGGCACAATTTACAGCTCTGATGACAGTTGCAAAAGGGGAATCAACCATGGTGGAAACGGTGTTTGAGAATCGCTTCCAACACTTGGAGGAAATGCGCCGTATGGGCTTGCATTCAGAGATTATCCGTGACACAGCTCGTATTGTAGGGGGGCAGGCTTTACAGGGGGCAGAAGTTTTATCAACGGACCTTCGCGCTAGTGCTGCTTTGATTTTGACAGGTTTGGTGGCGCAAGGAGAAACAGTTGTCGGTAAACTAGTCCACCTTGATAGAGGTTATTACCGCTTCCATGAGAAGTTAGCTCAGTTAGGAGCGAAGATTCAGCGAATTGAGGCAAATGATGAAGAATAAAAACTTACGCTATGTACTCCGTCGCCTACTGTTGATTTTTATCGTACTCTTGCTAGGTTTCCTTGCTTTAGGAATCGGCTTGATGGTTGGCTATGGCATCCTAGGAAAGGGACAGGATCCATGGGCAATATTGTCTCCGGCAAAGTGGCAGGAATTGATTAGCAAATTTACAGGAAATTAGACTGGGAGACCAGTCTTTTTCTAAAGAAATAAGGAGAAAAATGGACAAAAAAACAAGACAGACTTTGATAGGGTTACTTCTATTCTTACTCTTGGCTGCTGGAAGCTATTATATCAAGCAGATGCAGTCGGCATCAAATAGCCCTCGAACTAAGGTTAGTCAGAAAAAACAAGCTTCAGAAGCTCCCAGTCAGGAGCTGGCTGAAAGTGTCTTAACTGAGTCGATAAAGAACCAAATCAAGGGGGATCTCGAGTGGAATGGAGCAGGGGCTTTTGTTGTCAATGGCAATAAAACCAATCTAGATGCCAAGGTTTCAAGCAAACCCTATGCGGATAATAAAACAAAGACAGTTGGAAAAGAAACAGTCCCAACTGTTGCCAATGCCATCTTATCCAAAGCGACTCGGCAGTATAAGAATCGTGAAGAAACAGGAAATGGATCCACCTCTTGGACGCCACCAGGATGGCATCAGGTTAAGAATCTAAAGGGAGCCTACACACATGCAGTCGATAGAGGACACCTGCTGGGCTATGCCTTGATAGGTGGTTTGGATGGTTTTGATGCCTCTACCAGCAATCCTAAGAATATTGCAGTCCAGACAGCTTGGGCTAACCAAGCGCAGGCTGAAGATTCGACAGGTCAGAACTACTATGAGAGTTTGGTCAGAAAAGCCTTGGACCAAAATAAGAGGGTCCGTTACCGCGTGACACTCCACTATGCGACAAATGAGGATCTAGTTCCATCCGCTTCACAAATCGAAGCCAAGTCTTCAGATGGCGAATTGGAATTCAATGTCCTAATCCCCAATGTTCAAAAGGGAATCCAGCTTGATTACCGAACAGGGCAAGTAACAGTGACAGATTAGAAACAATAGATACAATAAAAATAGCTCCTTTGTCTTCTAGAGGCAGGGGAGTTGTTGTTTAAATGAAAAATAATGTGAATCCTGAAGAATTTTATGATATAATGAAACACAAGATACTATTTTAGGAGAAGGACTATGGAAGACCCGAGCAGTCAGAATTTGTTGCTACAGTTTGTATTATTATTTATCTTGACCTTGTTAAATGCTTTTTTCTCAGCCACTGAGATGGCAATGGTGTCACTAAACCGTTCCCGAGTAGAACAAAAGGCAGAAGAGGGAGACAAACGTTACATTCGTTTGTTAAAGGTACTTGAAAATCCTAACCACTTTTTATCAACAATTCAAGTCGGTATCACCTTGATCACGATCTTGTCAGGGGCAAAATTGGCAGATACACTTAGACAAGTAATTGCCTCTTGGATGGGGAACGGAGAAACAGCTTATGCCATTGCAAGTTTCCTCTCTTTGGCATTCTTGACCTACATCTCTATTGTTTTTGGTGAACTATATCCTAAACGGATTGCCCTCAATCTGAAAGATGCTTTGGCAATTCGAACAGCACCAATTATTATTGGTCTTGGAAAGATTGTCAGTCCCTTTGTCTGGCTGTTATCTGCTTCAACCAATTTGTTAAGTCGTTTAACACCAATGACCTTTGATGATGCGGATGAAAAGATGACACGTGATGAAATAGAGTACATGCTCACTAACAGCGAAGAAACACTGGATGCAGATGAGATTGAAATGCTACAGGGAGTCTTTTCTTTAGATGAACTGATGGCTCGTGAGCTAATGGTGCCTCGAACAGATGCCTTTATGGTGGATATTCAGGATGACAGTCAAACGATTATCGAGAGTATTTTAAAGCAAAATTTCTCACGTATCCCTGTTTATGATGGGGATAAGGATAATGTTATTGGTTTGATCCACACCAAGCGCTTGTTGAATGCCGCTTTTGTGGATGGCTTTGACAATATTGTCTGGAAACGAATTCTCCAAACGCCACTGTTTGTTCCTGAGACTATCTTTGTGGACGATCTCCTTAAAGAACTTCGAAATACCCAAAATCAAATGGCCATCTTACTAGATGAATACGGTGGAATGGCTGGTTTGGTAACTCTGGAGGACCTCTTAGAAGAAATTGTTGGTGAGATTGATGATGAGACTGACAAGGCTGAAATTGAAGTCCATCAAATAGGAGAAGACACCTATATCGTTCAAGGCACCATGAATCTTAATGATTTTAATGACTACTTTGATGTAGAATTGGAAAGTGATGATGTTGATACCATCGCCGGTTATTATTTGACGGGTGTGGGAATGATTCCAACGACTGAAAAACTCAGTTATGAATTGGTCAGCCAAAACAAACAAATCATCCTAACCAATGACAAGGTGAAAAACGGACGTGTTACCAAGGTAAAAGTCCAAATCACTGAAATAGAGACTGAAGAAGAAACAGAATAAAGCAGTGACTTGAGTCACTGCTTTTTGTAAATCTATATTGTAGATACAGTTATCCCTATCTATTTGGAATAACAAAAAAGCTCGATTTTACGGGCTTTTCATTCGGTTAATTCCTGTTAATTCAGGTACTGAAAGGCGGTAGACGGATTTGAACCGACGATCAAGCTTTTGCAGAGCCGTGCCTTACCACTTGGCTATACCGCCTCAACGTTTATTATTATACCTTGAAAATCATTTCCCGTCAATAGTTTCTTATTCTAAAATCCAATTTAAGAAGATAGATTATGTCATGTGAAGAAAAAAGGGAAAAGCAACTTGTAAAAATCAAGCTACAGAGCTAGACAAATTAATTTTCTTTTCTCATAAATACAAATAAAGAATGAGGAAATTCTGACAAAGAGAAGTTTTTTGTAGATATACGCCTAAATATTCTGAAAATTCGTTTACTTTTTAGAAGATATATGTTATAATTTCCAATAAGCCTAAATTTTTCAAGAGGAGTTATATACATGAAAAAAAGCAAAGTATTGGTTGCAGCAGGGGTTGCCTTATTAGCGACTGGCGTACTAGCTGCCTGCGGTTCTAAATCATCTGATTCAACGGCGCCAAAAAATTATGGTTATATCTATTCAGCTGACCCAGAAACGTTGGATTACCTCATTTCAGGTAAACAAAGTACTAAGATTGCCACTTCAAATGGTATTGATGGTCTCTTCACAAATGACAAATATGGGAATTTGACTCCCGCAGTGGCAGAAGATTGGTCAGTCTCAAAAGATGGTTTGACTTATACCTACAAAATCCGTAAAGGTGTTAAATGGATGACATCTGATGGAGAAGAGTACGCTGAAGTAACAGCTAAAGATTTCGTAAATGGTTTGAAACACGCAGCAGATAAGAAATCCGAAGCCCTATATTTAGCAGAAACTTCTGTTAAAGGATTGTCTGATTATTTGTCTGGAAATTCAAAAGACTTTTCTACGGTAGGTGTGAAGGCAGTTGATGATTATACTCTTGAGTATACCTTGAACCAACCAGAACCATACTGGAACTCTAAGATGGCTTATTCAATCTTCTGGCCGTTGAACGAAGATTTTGAAAAATCAAAAGGATCAGATTTTGCCAAAGCAACAGATCCTACGTCCTTGCTTTATAATGGTCCGTTCTTGCTAAAAGGTTTGACTACTAAATCTTCTATCGAATTTGCTAAGAATGAGCAGTACTGGGATAAGGATAATGTTCACCTTGATAAAGTTACCCTTGCTTTCTATGATGGGTCAGACCAAGAGTCCATTGAACGTAACTTTACAAGTGGAGCATACAGCTATGCTCGCCTTTTCCCAACAAGTTCAAACTATTCTAAAGTAGCAGAAAGCTATAAGGATAACATCTTTTACACCCCATCGGGACCTGGTATTGGTGGTTTGGGTGTGAATATTGACCGTCAAGGTTACAAATATACTTCTAAGACAACTGATGAAGAGAAGACTTCTACTAAGAAAGCCCTTCTTAACAAAGACTTCCGTCAGGCCTTGAACTTTGCCTTTGACCGTACTTCCTACTCAGCACAAATTAATGGTAAAGAAGGCGCTCCCCTTGCCGTTCGTAACCTCTTTGTGAAACCAGAATTTGTCTCTGCAGGCGAAAAAACTTTCGGTGACTTAGTAACTGAAAAGATGGCTGCTTATGGTGATGAGTGGAAGAATGTAAACTTTGCTGATGGTCAAGATGGACTCTTCAACGCCGATAAAGCTAAAGCAGAATTTGCCAAAGCTAAAACTGCATTGGAAGCAGAAGGTGTGAAATTCCCTATCCACTTGGATATCCCAGTAGACCAAACTGCTAAAAACTATATCGCACGTATCCAATCCTTCAAACAATCAGTTGAAACAGTACTTGGTGAAGGCAATGTAGTCATCGATATCCAACAAGTTTCTAAAGATGAGCTGAACAATATCACCTACTATGCTGCAAGCGCTGCGGCAGAAGATTGGGATCTCTCAGGTGCCGTTGGATGGAACCCAGACTATGAAGATCCATCAACTTACCTTGATATCTTGAAAACAACTAATAGCGAGCAAACAAAAACATATATGGGTTACGACGATCCAGCAAATGCAGCAGCTGCACAAGTTGGTTTGAAAGAATACGATAAGCTAGTTGATGAAGCTGCTAAAGAAACAAGCGATTTGAATGTTCGTTATGAAAAATACGCGGCTGCTCAAGCTTGGTTGACAGATAGCTCACTCTTCTTGCCAGCTATGTCATCAAGTGGTGCTGCACCATTCATTTCTCGTGTTGTACCATTCTCTGCATCATACAGCCAATCTGGAGATAAAGGTTCAGATGTATACTTCAAGTATATTCAGTTACAAGATAAGGTTGTAACCAAAGCTGACTATGAACAAGCTCGTGAGAAATGGCTCAAAGAGAAAAAAGAATCAAACGAAAAAGTTCAAAAAGAATTGACGAATCACGTTAAATAAATAACTCTCAAGAGGACTTTCTCTCCATGAGGAGAAGGTTCTTTTGGGATTTTAAAAGGAAACGATATGAAAAAATATATTTTTATGCGTGTCTTGCGCTCATTGTTGTCTATTTTCTTGGTGACAACCTTGACCTACACGATTATCTATACGATGGTTCCTCGGAAACTGATTTTCAAGCAGGATACCAACTACAACAAGATTGCAACGACTCCAGATAAGCGGGATAATTATGAGAATACCGTTTATGAACGTATGGGCTATATCGAGTACTACGATACTAAGGAGTTGCAAGAAAAAGCTAGCACAATGGACTCATCTGTAACAGTAGATGCCAATGACACCAATAAGGCAATCTACGAAAAATACATCAACCAACTAGGGAATGGTTGGACACTCGGTGTATTCTCAGAAAGTGGTCAGTTCTATGCTACGCGTGAAATTCCGATTTTTGAACGTGTTTTCAAATTCTATGCGAACTTACTTGATATTGATCATACAAACAAGATTCAAGACCCTGAAAATCCAAACTTGGAACGTTATCTTCGTTTTGAAAATGACCCTGCTATCGGTTGGTCATTAGTTGGTTCAGGTACCAAACATAAATACCTTTTGTATTTCAACAATCAATTCCCGTTTGTACACCAAAACTTTGTGAACATTAACTTGGGTGACTCTTACCCAACTTATGCAAACACGCCAGTGCTTCAAGTTATCACACAAGGCCAAGGACAAACCAAGACATCAGAAGTTCAATTCCCTACGGGTAAAAAGACTTCGTCTGTAGATATTTACTCTCGTACCTACAAATCTCCAAGTCAAGCAGATGCGCGTGAAATAGCTAACTATGGTAAGGACGATCCATATACAGCTACAGAAAGTAACTACCAATATCCATCTATGATTGCAAGCTCAGCTGTTGCTGGTTTGATTGGTTTGATTATTTCTTATGCTATTGCGATTCCTCTTGGATCTGCTATGGCTCGCCACAAGAATACTTGGATTGATAGCTTCTCAACAGGTGCTCTAACCTTCTTGCTTGCACTTCCAACGATTGCTTTGGTTTATATCGTTCGCTTGATTGGATCATCTATTGGTCTTCCAGACTCATTCCCTATCCTAGGTGCTGGAGATTGGCGTTCCTATGTCTTGCCAGCAGTCATTCTAGGTTTGCTGGGAGCACCAAGTACAGCAATCTGGATTCGTCGTTATATGATTGACTTGCAATCTCAGGACTTCGTTCGTTTTGCTCGTGCAAAAGGTTTATCTGAAAAAGAAATCTCAAATAAACACGTCTTTAAAAATGCCATGGTTCCTTTGGTTTCAGGTATTCCAGGTGCCGTAATCGGGGTTATTGGTGGTGCAACATTGACAGAAACAGTCTTCGCTTTCCCAGGTATGGGTAAAATGTTGATTGACTCTGTTAAGGCATCAAATAACTCAATGGTAGTTGGTCTCGTCTTCATCTTTACATGTATTTCTATCTTCTCACTCTTTGTAGGAGATATCTGGATGACCATGCTTGACCCACGTATTAAATTGACAGAGAAAGGAGGCAAATAATGTCAACAATTGATAAAGAAAAATTTCAGTTCGTAAAACGTGATGATTTTGCCTCTGAAACGATTGATGCTCCTGCCTACTCTTACTGGGGCTCTGTATTTAGACAGTTTTTAAAGAAAAAATCAACAGTCATTATGCTAGGAATTTTGGTTGCCATTATCTTGATGAGCTTTATTTACCCAATGTTCTCAGATTTTGACTTCAACGATGTAAGTAAGGTCAATGACTTTAGTGCTCGTTTTATCAAGCCCAATGCCGAACACTGGTTTGGTACAGATAGTAATGGTAAATCCTTGTTTGACGGGGTTTGGTTTGGTGCGCGTAATTCAATTCTTATCTCTGTAATTGCCACTTTTATTAACCTTGTAATTGGGGTTATTGTTGGTGGAATTTGGGGGATTTCCAAATCTGTTGACCGCGTCATGATGGAAGTTTATAATATTATTTCAAACATTCCATCTCTCTTGATTGTTATAGTCTTGACTTACTCAATT